>Ga0181570_10001157_pt1 | contig 23174 bp, 12 predicted proteins | sample 101ome_18_FD_148667 | JGI IMG/M metagenome (GOLD analysis project Ga0181570, IMG submission 148667) | Coastal salt marsh microbial communities from the Groves Creek Marsh, Skidaway Island, Georgia - 101406AT metaG (spades assembly) | ecosystem: Environmental > Aquatic > Marine > Intertidal zone...
CATACATCGAGTCCCATCCATCCATCCGTCCGTCCGTCCGTCCCGATCGAAAATCGGAAATCGACAGGTGAAAATCAAAAGGTGAAAATCACCGATCGATCGATTCGTCGTCGATCGATTCGTCGATCGATTCGTCGATCGATTCTGTCGATTCTGTCGATCGGTTCGGTTGGAGCTCGGACGGGGAGTTGTTTGGCGTCAGACGGCGGCATGACGACCCGGGCGACGCTCGGGCGCTCGATCGGCGTCGATGCGTCGAGACCGCCGTGCGTGGGGACGTGCGTGGAGCGCGCGACGACGACGACGAGCGGTGAAGACGTGGGGTTCGTCAAGATCCGCGCCGTCGACGATGGTAACGGCGACGCGGAGGACGAGCGAGCGACGACGAGCGAGAGAGAGGGCGAGGACGCCGGGACGTTCGGCGCGGGTGCGTTCGCGTTGGATTTGCGCGGGTGGAAGTTTAAGGCTCGAACGCAAGCGGTGCGAGCGCTCGGAGCGATCGGAAGGATGAGCGCGGGGACGCTGAAAGTGGAGTTTCGGGACGAACACGAGCAACACCGGGCGAGAACGGAGGCGAGAGGTGGGGACGCCGGGGCGCCGGCGGGCGCTTCTTGGAGGTTGCACGGGGCGGGCGGGTGGATGTTCGACCTGAAGTCGCTCGCGGAGGAGACGCGGAAACGGGTAAAGCGGGGGAAGATTGAGGGAAATCAAACCTGGCGAGAGATTGCGGTGGCGCTCGGCGCCCCGCACGGGCGATCCGGGGCGTGCGGGTACGCCGCGAGGCGGTTGTGGGAACGTTGGCTCGAGGCTTTCGAGCGCGAGAGAGACGAGATCGACGTCGCCTCGCGCGCCGCCGAGTACGCCCAAGCCGAGGAAACGCTCGGGAAAGATGATTTGGAGGTTATCCATGCCCTCGTTGCGCTCGAGTTTCGGGCGAGCGGGGATCCACCGGCGCGCGCGGTGGCTGAAAACGTACGAAATTTCAACCCGACGCGACCATATCTTATTACGCAATTGCGTTCGCGACGTCCGACGCTTCTGTTGGAACCTTACCCAAAGGTTTCGACGCCGCCGCGACCGTCGAGGACGAGGGAAGACGCGCGAAGACGAACGACTGACTTTTCACGGACATTTTACACCGCGCGCAGAGCCTGGATGAGATCGCGCACCACCTCACGCCGGGCGCGGAATCCGACGCCAACTGCGCCGTGTGCGGCGCGCCCGGAAACGAGGACGCCATGATCCTGTGCGACGGGTGCGATAGAGGGTGCGTCGACGACGATGAACGACGCGCGCGAGCCTTACGAATGTAGATTTTGTTTTTTTCTCGCAGTTTTCGCGGGCGCGGGCGACGAAGGTCGGGTCGGCGACGACGTCGGGGGCGCCGACGAAGCGACCGCGGAGCCGAGTCGTCGACCGGGCGAGCGCTCCGGTTCGAGGAGACGGTTAGAAGAGGGGGTCGGTGACGAGTCGTGATCAGTCAATGGGTGGAAAGTTCGCTTTTTGAGTTTCGCTCTTTGAGTCTTGACTCGTCACACGAGCCGACTGTCTGGTTTCCAGACGGTCAGACCCGCTCGCCTCTGATGAAAGTCTCGCGAGCGAAGCGCGGAGGGTGTCGATTTTGGCAGGCCGACTGGTGTTTGCTTTTTCGCGTCGTCGATGTTTCGTGTCGTGTGCGCGTCGCGGATGGATGAATGAATGACTGACGAATGACGACTTGCGCGAACGACAGGTCTCACATGTATTGCTTGACGCCAAAGATGACTGAGGTTCCGAGCGGTGAGTGGTACTGCGAAGAATGTCGATCGATCGATGCGGAGATTGAACGAATGACGCTCGATGAAGGGACGACGTTTACGCTCGGGGAGTTTAATGACGCGTGCATAGAGTTTGATACGGCGTTTTTTGGTGAAGAGGCAAAGAAAACGGGCATCGCGATGGATGTCATTGAGGAGTGTTTCTGGAGAATGGTTGAGGACTCGAGCTCGGTTGATGACGTGTGTGAGGTCAAGTGTGGGTGGAACATTGATACCAGGGTGCATGGAAGCGGGTTCCCTCGTCGTGGGGAGCAATTGGCGGTCAAGATTGAAAGCATGGATACCGAGGCGGTACAAAAGTGGGCAGAGTCTGCATGGAACTTGAACAATGTCGCTCGCAGCGGCGGATCCAAGCCCTCTGTGTTGAGTGCGTTAAACGAGGACATTGCGGGAATCACTACACCGCTTTTGGAGGTGGGTAGCACGTTTAGCTCCACCCCGTGGCGACGTGAGGAGCACGATTTGTACAGCATTTCTTACAATCACTGGGGAGCAGCCAAGATGTGGTACTGTGTACCGGCGAGCGCGGCTGAAAAGTTGGAGGAGTGCTTCGCCAAGGTTATGCCGACTGTCTTTGAGAATAACATGCAAGCCATGGGACGCATATTGACCATGTTATCGCCTAGCTTTTTGATGAGTGCGGGTGTTCCCGTGCAAACGCTAGAACAGTACCCGGGTGAATACATCATCACCTTTCCGGGTTGCTACTACGCCACGTTCAATTGTGGGATGAACTGCACGGAACGTGTCAACTTTGCGCCCGCTGATTGGCTCTCGTTTGGATCATCGTGCGTGGAGAGGAACCGCTTGCTTGGGAAGCGATCCATGTTTAGCCACGAACGGTTACTCTGTAACATTGCCGAGGATCCAAAGCCGAGCGTGGCGCTGGAGTTGTGGCCAGAGATTATGCGCTTGTACGCGGAAGAAACGAACGCCCGAAACGAATTATTTGCGGGAGGAGTGAGCCACAGCTCGCGCGTTGAGGAAGACGTGACTGCGGGATCTAGCGCTTATCAGGCTGACGATGCGTCGACTGACGTGTGTGTCGCCTGTAGTCACATTCTTCATTTGTCTGGTGTTTCGTGCTCGTGCGATCCGTCTCGAAAGGCGTGTTTGAGACACGCCGGCGACCTTTGCAAGTGTGAAATGGCAAAGAAAACCATGTTTTACCGTTACACCCTGGCAGACTTAGAAGGTTTAGCAAAAAAGACGGAGAAGGCTATTCCTCAGAAGGAGCTTTCGAAGCTCAAGTCGAAACACGGAGACTTGGGACAGGTTGCTCAAAACAAGAATAGAATCAAGAAGGCTCAGGCGTGGGTGAAACGCGTCAACGATGAGCTCGTCAAACCACCTCTTCCAACTTTGGATAGCCTGAAGAAACTTTCTGTGGGCGCGGAGGAATTTGTTTGGGCAGGCGCCGACATGAAGATTGCTCGAGAGGCTCACCAGCGAGTGGCAAACGCCATCTCTTGGCAAACCAGTCTCGCGGCGCTCAAGCAGCGCATTAGCTCGGGATCGAGCGCGGAACCGGTGCATGATGATGGCAAGGAGACTCGTCTCAACTTGTCTCGATTGGAAGAGTTACTGAACGACCCTCCGGTTCCTATGCCAAAGTCGGAGACGCAACCTTTCCGCGATGTCCTTAGTGCCGGCATGAAGCTCGAAGAGCGCATCCAAGTAGCGCTGGCCGAGAAGCCGAACCCAGCGCCCCGCGCGTGTTCTTCTTTACAGACGGAAGCGAACCGATTCAGTGTTGAGGTTCCTTCGCTTCGCAAGTTGAAGGATGTGATTTCTAGAGCTGGAGCTTGGTCGACAAAGGTGCGCGGCGCGCTTCCAGGTCGACGACAACTTCCGTCACGCGAAGAGTTGGCAAACGCGAAAGAAATCGAGAGCTTGTACGAAGAATCGAACGGTTTGCCCGTGCAGCAGAGCGAACTGCTCACGTTGCGTAAAGCTTTGGAGGAAATCAACTTCTGGCGGGCAAAGGCGGAGTCTTTGTTTGTGGCCAAGGTGGATATTGAGGAAGCCGAAACGCTCTTGAAGGAGGGCTTGGCGTTGTCCACCAAACTCGACGAAGTCGACGACCTGGCGGAACAAATACAAAGGGTAAAAACCTGGTCTGAACGCGCCCGCGCGAGCGACTATCCGCAAGCTAGACAAATGGATTTGGAGATGCTCCTCAAGGAAGGTGAGAGCTTCAACGTGCGGGTGGAGGAAGTGGACTGGCTGAAGAATCGCATCGTCGTGCGAGAGTTGGCGAGCAAACTTCGAGACATGATTTCAGCCAAGAAGCACAACCTGACGGAGATTGAAGATGCCGTAAAGAGAGGCAATGAGTTCCTTGATTCTGACGACAAGGAAGTCGCTCCTGATGAAGAGACTTTGCTGACGCAATGCGAAGCGCACATTGAAGCTGCAAAAAAGTGGCACTCACGTGCCGCGGAACTTCTCAAGATGTTGGGTTCGAAGGACATGCCCACGCTCGATGATGCTCAGTCACTCATTCGTGAAGGAAATACGATTCCAATCATACTTGATGGGTTTGATGTTCTTTCTGAAGCCGTAAACACGACTAAGACGTGGTTAGACAACGCTCAACCGTGCCTGAAGGGCAAGCAACTGACGCGTCGCGGTGTCTCGAATCCTATCCCACCATTGTCTGAGGCACAGAATCTTCTAAAGACGTCCAAAGACTTGAAGCTGTTTATCAAGGAGGTTGAACTCCTGGAAGAACGCGTCGAGGCGGCGGAAGAGTGGGATGTGGACGCGAAGGATGCAATCAAGCGGTGGAGAGAAGATGGCGCAGAGGTAACTCTCGGTGAGTTGGAGCTTTCCCACGAAGACTTTGGCTTGGAGCTTCCCGCGATGGCTATGGTTCGCACTCGCATCAACTCCCTCAAATGGGAGGAGCGAGTGCGCAAGATTATCGCCCCAAAGGCAAAACTCGTCGAAGACACTGTCCTGGATGAGCTGCGCGCAGAAGCGGATGAACTCAAAGATTTAGATGAACAACTCCTCGCCGAAATCGTGAAGCGTCACACTCTTGTCGATGAATGGCGCAAAAAGGCTGACCTCTTGCTCGATCCACCACCGTTGGAGGATGGTCGTCTGGCACCGAGCGCATCGCCGGATGAAATTGATGCTCTCATCGCAGAGGGTAAAGCGCTTCCTGCAGATGTCTCCAAGGTTGAGGATCTCGAAGCGTCCCTCGCAGACCACGCTGTCTGGGTTGAGGCAGTTCGCAAGTGTCTGAATAGTGTGGCAGAAGGGCGACCGCGACCTCCGATGGACGAGCTCTACGAATTACTTGCAGAGGTGGAAGATCTGACGTTCAAGTGCTCTGAAAGACAAGCGCTCACCAACGCTTGCACCGCAGCCACCGCCTGGACAGAGAAACTAAACTCGTTACTCTGGGGGGCGGAAAAGGGCAATGCAAAGCCTGAGAAGACGATTAGCGAGATGCTCACGTGCGTACTTGACTCGATCAAGTCAGGTATTGAGGATATCACAGGCAACGGAGAGCCGCCGGAGACTGAAGAAGGTCAATTCTGTTTGTGCCGACAAGCCGGTGGGATCCAAATGGTTGGCTGCGACGACTGCGGAGACTGGTATCACTTGAAGTGTATCAACGTCTCACCAACCATGGCTAAGACGATGCACAACTACATCTGTCCGCCTTGCGTTGCGAAGAACGGTAAAGCCAGCGCTCTTTCGTTGGAGACGTACCGTTCTGTGCATCGCACCAGCCGCCCGAATGTGATGTCGCTCAGAGAGCTTCTCGGCGAAGCTCAGCGTTTCCCCGGTGAAGTTCCCGAAGAAGCCGTTCTCACTCAGCTCATCAATACGCACGATGCTTGGAGACTTGAAGTTCGTAAGGCGCTGCATAGGAAAAGCATGAAGGAAGCACATGAGAATGCCATCAAGCAAGCTGCGAAGATTGCGCAAGAAGCTGCCACGCGAGAGGCTGATGAACGCACGCGACGCGTGGCGGAAGCAGCCCTCACCGCGACGGTTGAAAATCCGAACCCACCGGCGTCTTTGACGCCGTTGCAGCAAGTCATGCTCATGGGTCAGGCGGTTACCTTTGCGGCGACACAACGCACGCACGCATTGTCAATGTCGCCGTGCTCTCCGGAGATTTCCGAAGTCGTCACCAAGCAACTCAACCAGCTACAACAACTTGCCATGCAACTCGCCATGTGCCAAGCTCAGATTCACATGGCTCCGGTTCGCTCTAGGCCGCATATCTTGCATGTTTTGATGATGCAGCAGCAGCATTTGAAGATGACCAAGGAACACGACGAAGAGTTGGCCGAGATTGGCGCGAGTGAATGGCTGATGAATGCTACATTGCAGCTCTCAGGCATTCTTCCGCCTACAGGTCAAGATGCTGGCGACAACCAAGACGCTGGTGACAAGGCAAAGGACGAGTCAGTTCCGGCTGAGGTTAAGGCTGAGCAACCGATGATGCCACCACAGATGGTACCCCAGTTCGGTGCCGACGTGATACCAGGGATGAAACAAGACATGGGCTTGGGCATACCGATGGACATCACGGGCAGTGACGTGGATCCGGCGGTGCAAGTCTACGCGGGCATGAAGGGTGCGCTGGCGATGGAGCTTGAGCCCGTCGAAGAGACATTGGCACTCATGCGTGAAGTGTGCGCGCCGACTTGGCGAGATCAAGCCACAGAGCTCATGACTGGAACACCTTTCCCCAAACTCGTCAAGCTCCACGAGCTCAAAGAGTCCGCCATGGCGGCGGGGTTGTGTCCAGGCGCTGGCATCGATCCTTTGGCTGATCGCGTGCACGCCCTCGAAGTTGCCGGTCAAATTTGGCTCGAGCGCGCCGCGGCAGTGGTACAAGACAAAACCATTCCGATTGAGGCGGCGCAAATGCTTCTCCAAGAGGGTCGCTCATTGCCATTGTACTTGAAGGACGAATTAGAGGAACTCGGTGAGCGATGCGAGTTGTATTGCGTTTGTAGAAGCGCGTACGACGCTCTCAGACCAATGATCTGCTGCGACAGATGTGACGGTTGGTTCCACTACGAGTGCATCGGTATGCAGCCGCCCGCACCGGGAGAGGAGGACGAAGATGGTGAAAACGTCAAGTTTTCGTGTCCGGAATGCTGCGCGGCACAAGGCATCCCGTACGTGCCGTTCCGTCCAGCGCCAAAGATATCGGAACCTACTGACGCGGCGCCGCAGGCCAACAGCGAGCAAAAGCCCGAATCAGTGCTGGCAGCGCCGCCGCAACAAGTCACTGAATCAGCGAACGAGAAGTCGAAAAAGAGAAAGGAACCGAGTCCTCCAAAGACAAACACCACTCGCAGCAGGCGCCGCAAGTGAGTGGTTCGACAATACATGAAGAATGAAGATTGTACTTTGCTTTGCTACATAGGCAACACAGTAGTAAATCAGTTGTTTTCTATAGACACAACAACGTTGAAAACCTTTTTAATAACATTCATGCACAGCTATCAACAACAACAACCAACGACAAGTTCGCGACAACTCTCGTCTATTCGTCAGTCCAACCCACGTCCTTATCGGAGAGACCCCATCCTAAATCTTTCTTTGGCCCCCTTCTACCGACGAGATTGGTCGCGTCCAACTCAGCCAATAACAACTTTTCATCCAAAACTTCGTCGCTCACCGATTCCTCTCCAGTTCGTGCGACCAACTTGTCATCATCGCGCCCGGGGGCTCCCGCCCTGTGACGCGCAATCAAATCTTCCATGTATCCTTGACGAGCATAGTTTGGAATGAGCCTCGACATGTACACGCCTCGCAGGATCCGCCTTTCCTCCTCGCTCAAATCTCCGTGAAAACCTTGACGCTGCAGACGATCTGCAACGGCATGAGACATGACGAGTGCGGCGGCGACGGATATATTGAGAGATTCTGTGAAGCCATACATTGGAATGTACACTTTGCCGTCGCACATCGCCTTGGCTTCATCCGAAACGCCGTCGCGTTCGCTCCCAAACACCACCGCCGTCGGCACGGTCCAATCGTAGTGCGACATTGGATACGCGCCCTCAAAATCGGTGACGAGAATTCTATACCCCTTCTTTTTCGCCGATTCCAGCGCCGATGTCGTGCTTTCAAATTGCTCGACGTGCGTCCACTTGAGCGCTCCGCCCGACGTTCGGCTCGAAGCCTTGAAACTCAACCCCTTTGCCGAAACTATCCCCGCGCATCCAATCCCCAACGCTTCAGTCGTTCGACACACCGCAAGCATATTGCCCACATCGTACACCGCCTCCATCACCGGCATCAACGAAAACGTCCGATTCGCCAAGACGTTTTCCAGTCGCAGCTTACGCTCCTCGTTGAGCATCGGACCCACAACGTCGAGCATTTCCTCCGTCGCGCAATCGCACGACTCAAACGCAAACCCATCCCCATAGGGAAACCTCGAATCCTCCGCCCCTGGGCGAACCCCGAGCCCGCTCTTTCGTACTCTAACGTGTCCATGAAACTCGTAAGCATCCGGAACGTACCGCCGCGTTCTTCGCGCCTCCTTGACGCTCATGGTTGACCGAGCGCCCGTCCGCTGCACCTCATTCACCGGTCGCGGCGTCGTTCGTTTCACTCGAACGTCTAAAGGACCGACGTGGGCGATTCCCGGACCGTCGTCGGCGTCACCATCGGCGCCGTCGTCGGCGTCGTTCGTCGACGAAGACGCTCTCGTGAGAACGAGGCACCGCCGCCGGGAAGAACGCTTTTTACCACGAACGAACGACGCCGGGTGAGCGCGCGAGACGGACGCGCGAGACGTCACGCGCGGCATCATCGTCGTCGTCGTCGTCGTCCTCTCTCGCGTTTCTGTCGAGACGCGCGGCGTCGTCTGAGGGAGTCGCGTGTGTCGCGTGTCGCTAGCGAGCTTCTTTTCTAACTGTTTGCACATATATAAGTGTGGGTGACTGCGTGGAAATTTGATGGATTTCATCCTCTAACCGACGCGTCAGACTCGGACGACGGCGACGATGGAGGTGACCCGGACGACGCGTCGAGACGATCCCATCGACGACGATCGTGACGGCGTGACGCGATCGATGCAGCGGGTAAGTCGACGACGACGGCGACGGTGCGGAAGAGATGGGCGCGTTGTCGGTGGTGGGATCCTCAGCTTGGTGTTGAGCGCGTCTTCAGCGACGTTCGCGCACGCCGGACGGGCCTTGCGACAAAGCGGTGCGGGGTTGGGAAGCGGTGGGTGGATGGTACATTTGCTACGCGAGCACCCGAGCATGCAGTGCACGCAGATACCGGGCAAGCCGGTGATCATCGGCGGCGACGGGGGCGGCGTGGGAAAGCCGCTGGAAGAGTTTTTGAGAGACTCGAAAGCGGTGACGTTTGGCCCGGTGGATGCCGAGGGGAACTCGCAGGCGGAGCAAGCGAGTGGATTGGACGATTTAATTGTGGATGTCATGGCGTGGGCGAAGCGACCGTTGTATGAGCCGGGGGATATGCCGGCGGATATGCAGAGAGATGTGGCGAAGCACTTGTGCGACATGTTCGCGAGGCAGGAGAAGTGGTTACATCCGGATTTGACGACAAACTCCCTCACCAGGACGTCGGAAAACGCCGGTCGGTGGGGATGGAAGGATCCGTTGGCGATGTACCTGTTGCCGATATGGAGAGACGTGTACGGGTCGTCGGTGACGTACGTGCACTTGGTGCGGGATCCGAGAACGCTTCCAATCGGTGGTTTGCACGCCAAGGAGCGGGATTTGCAAAAGGCTTACTTTGGGCGCGATCGATGGAATGAACTCACATCCAAGTTTGAGGATGAGTGGAAGCATTTGAGCGAGCACAACTCACTCAAGGGGATTGCGAAGGATGACGTCATTGATTTGTTGCGCACGACGGCGTTTTGGACATCGATAAACTTTGAAATTTGTGGCCTCTTCGAGGGCCCGTTGAAGGAGTACGGCATGTGCTTGCGTGCCGAAGATTTAGTGCAGCCCGACATGGATCACTTCCGCCGTCAAAACGGTGTCAAGCTCGAAAAGTACATTGCGGCGCAAAAGCCGATTCAGAGGTTGACGCGGCTCCTCCGATTGCCACCAAGCGTCTCAAACACGCTCGCGAGCCACGAGCACGTGATGAAGAACCTCAAGCGCTTCACCATCCTTCGCAAAAAGTTTGACTACCACCCAAACTCACCCATTATCGACGTCCAGACCCGCATCGCGGGCAAGACACTCGAACTCTTGGGTTACTCCACCGACGCCGACGTCTTTGTTCCGCACCATCCATCCTCCAACGTCGATCACTCCCATCGTCTCACCCCCACGGGCGAGCACATGCACGAGGAGCACAAGTACACGGACGCATCCACCGGTTCTCCCACCGATGAAGGCGAAAACTGGTCCCTCCCCGACGATCTCGGCGATCACACCGACCACGTGCTCGGCGTTCAGCTCAAGCGCACCGACCGTCTCGCTCGCGCCGCCGCGGAACAAGCCGTTCCCGAGACGGATCAGCACCGCGCCGTCAAGGCTCAACTCGCCGAGGCGCGCAGAAAGTCTTTCGTGCTCGAAAACACTAAAATCGGTGGCAAGTCTCTCAAGGATGTCATCGATCACTTGTAAACGCAATACCCGCCCGCTTGGTAGCTCTGACTGTTTGTAACAAGAGAAGAACTCAAGAAAGTTTTCATCAATCGCAATCCTGCTCGTTCCTTCACACCGCGACGCGACCGACGGACGCGACGCGGGGGGTAACAAAACCGAGACCACGGAAGGGTGACGCGCGCGCGTGTCGCAACCTCGATCGCACCTCGGAAATGGACGAACTCGCGTGTGCTTTGGATGAAATCGCCATCCTTCCCCCAGCGGCGCTGGGAAAGATCTCTACGATTCGACGCGTCCACGCGCGCCTGACGGACGCCGGATGCGTCAACGTCATCACTGAACCGTGTGAGGACGCGCACGCGCGAGCGACGAATGCGGATGTGGAGCGTTTGCACGAGATTTTCGATGCGTGCGTCGCGGGTGGGGCGCCGAGCGTGCCGACGCACTACGCGGATGAAGCGTGCGTGGACGAGAGCTTTGTGTCGGATGACGGCGTGGAGGCGTACGTGAGAGACGGGGAGTGTGTTTTGGCGTGGGCGATGCGGGCGTTAAAGAATGCGTCGACTCGTTTGGATGGTTCGTCGGGAAGACCGGATGAGGCGAGGGCGAGCGCGGCGGAGGACGCGACGAGAACGTTGGACGCGTTGCGGAGGACGACTGAGACGTTGGGCGCGGATGCGAGCGGAAGGACCGCTGGGGAGGTGGCTCCGCAGTTTAAGAGGTTACAGAGCGTGAGGGATGAGGTTGTGTGCAGGCAGTTGCAAGCGGAAGCGTTGCTCTGGGCGGCGAGGAGTGGGTTGAGTTCGGGCGCGGTTGGCGCCGCGCACGGAGGTCCGGCGGCGTGGGCGGGCGCGGTGCAAAGGCGAAGAGCGGCGGCGCAAGAGTGTTCGAGCGATGGTAGATTTGGTGGGGCGATGAGCACGTTTTTAGATGACTTGTTGGCGGGCGTGGGTGAGCACAAGCCGGCGTATCCGTTTAAGACGGTGTCGGAAGCGGCAAGGAGCGTCTTTGTGGAAGGCGACGCTTCGCCCACGGCTTTAATCGCAAAACGGTGTTTGTTTCTGTACTTTCTCCTAGACTCTGGGCTTCCGCACGACGGCGCGCCTTTAGACTACGCTCGTCAAGCTAGGATTCACCCGCGGTTATTCATGGAGACGAGAGCTGCGGTTTTACTCGATGACATGGCGAATGAGGCGGCTCTGGACGAGGCGTGCGCGTTGCTGCCGCGAATCGCGCATCCTCTCTTGCCCGTCAAGTTTATCGCGAGCTTGGCCAAACGAGGACGCTCAACGACGGCGTTGATGGTTGCGCGCGCGCGCGCTCCGCACGGTGCGCTCGCGACGACGCCAGACGCGGAGACGATGGCGCTGGATGTGTCCATTCGCCTCGACTGCGACCTCGTAGCCGAAGCGTTTGTCGCGGTGCGAGACTCCTTCAAGCTGTTGCCCAAGCTTCACGAGGTCAAGACTGGACGATATCTCGTCAGTTTGCTTTTAGATCACGGCGTGCGCCAGTTGTGCTTGGATAAGATCTTATCGCTTCCGTTTTACGGAGAGATGGAGAAGATTTTGCTCGAGCTCTTGTGGGAACGAAGAGAGAGCGTGCCGATTGAGACGGGCGTAGAGTACCTCCTCAACAGAGGTCGTGCCTTGGAAGCAGCGTCGCTCTACTCCAAGGCTAAGAAGGAAGGTCGCTTGGACGCGCAACGCACCGTTAAACTCAAGGCGCGCTTGGAAGAAAACCTCGCGCAGCTTCCAGTGCCGCAAAAAGTCCTCGCACAAGACACCGCAACAGATGTGAAAGACACCAGCGTTCTTCTTCCGCGTCGACTCGTCGTCGAGTCTTCTACGGACCTCTCTTCGACCGTCAGCGCTTTGGTGACGCAGACAGAGCCGAGGGCATTCAACGCAATCGTTCGACCTGCGTCTGAAGATGTCGCTGGTCCGACGCCGTTTGTGCGACCACCCATCGAACTCACCCGAGACGACGTTGACTTTGACGACGACGACGATGTGTTGGCACGTGATTCCCCATTGGATCGAGCCACCGCCGCGTTCGCTTCCACCTCCATCCTCGGAAGTCCCGGACGCGCATCCACGTGGATGCCACCCGCAGCGCGCGCCGCGGATGCGTCGCCGGCGCGCGGCGCAGCGCAGTCTCCGATCCAATCGCTCTCCACCCCTTCCACTGCGCGACGCGGCGGCGTCCGTGGCGTTCCAGAACCTACAGCGTATGCTTCACCATTTGGCGGTCTCCGTCCCGCATCCACACCCGCGGAAACGACGACGACAATCACAAACAACAATCGAAACGTGGAAACGACTGGCGCCGCCGCATCCGGTAGTCTTCTCTTCGGAGGCACCGTTTCCACCCCGTCTCGCGGTATCCGTCGACCCATAGCTATTTCATCCGCCTTCCCGGCGTTCATGTCCCCGGCTCCGCGACGTCCTGCCGGCGCTGACGATGCGTCTCGACGCAGTTGATGCAGCCGCGCGCGCGACATTCATGTTACCACAATTAGACTATTTGTCCATACACATGATTTGAACAACACTCACTTAACAGAACTGCGTTGTGAAATCGAAGACGCCCTGTACACCGCCGCGCGCCGCCGATCGGGCGTCGCTCTCGGCATCGCCGACGACGAGCTCGGAAGCGATGACGATGGATCGTCTTCGGCGTCGCACGCGCGTTCCTTTATTCTCATCAGACGACGAAGAAGAAGAAGACGTTTATGAGGATGATTTTGGATTGCTGACGATTCAAAGAGGAGCGACGACTTCGACGACGGCGATGGAAGCCGGACGAGCGTTTTGGAGGGCGCGATTGTCGTCATCGTCGAACCAGGATGGGATGGTAGCGACGACTTCGACGACGCGAGGGTGGGATGAGGCGTTGACGGCGGGGGAGTGCGTCGTGTTTGGACTGCTGCGCGGGAAAGCGGGCAGCCAAACCAAAGCGGCGGTTGGAATGTACGCCGCGGTTTTGGATGGACGCGGGTACGGATTCGGTGGGGGGTCGCACGGCAGATATCAGAGGGCGTGTGATGCGCCGTTGACGACGAGCGCGAAGGATGTGTGTCGGTTTGAGGCGGTGAAAAGGGACGACGCGACGCGCGCTCGGAGCGCAGAGCGCGGAAAATCGTTGGATCCGAAACCTACAGATGGGGCGACGCAGTTGGTGGTGATGAGAGCGGGAAAATACTATGGGTTTCGATCGCACGCCGCGGGTGGGAAGCTGTTGCAGGCGCGTCGACACGAGCGAGACGGGGATGAGTTGTGTTTTTTCAACTTTAACTTTGGTGAGCACGAACAGTGGGAGCTCGTCGGGTTGGATTCGCGCGGCACTGCGGGGGATGATGCTCGATCTGGAAGCGTTATGCGTTTTAGAAATCGACGTTTGAGAGATATAGAGATAGAGGCGTGTGTGATGCGCGTGGCGAGAGAAGACGTGCCGGAGTACGCATTGGACGACATGGCGTTTTACGACGACGATTTGGCATATGTGGATTTGGGAGGATCTTCGTTCGATGCTTCTTCGACGACGACGATGACCAACGCGCTCGCCTCTTGGGAATCTTCGCCGCGATCCATCGTTCATGCCGCTGCCCTGCCGCCGCCGTTGCCAGTTCCTTTACAGAAAACACCGAATAGACGTTCGTCAAAGAGACGTGAACCGCCGCCAGTCATTTTGGTGGCTACGCCGCCGGCACGGACGTCGCCAACGACGACACCGGAACAGCAACAACCGACGTCGCGGCGACGACCGACGAAATCAAAGACGATATCGCCGAAACCAGTGGCGCCATCCGCTGAGGAGGCGCTTCCGACGCAAGTGGTCGAGGCATGGTCCCAACTCTTCAACGAGGAAGTGCGTGTCCGTCGAGGCGTGGAGCAGCAACTTGTAGAGATGCGAACCGAGCTCAAGACGGTGGAGAAGAGTTGGATGAACTCGGTGCAGGCGGTGCAGCTCGAATTTGAATCAATCAATATCGAGGCGATGAAGACGTTTCAAAGGGCGTTGGAAAAGAAAATGTCGAGAGAAGCGAGAGATCTCAAGATGAAGGTGGCGACAAGATTTGTACACGGTTCAGAGAGGATTCTCAGGGACGCAGTCTTTAGAAAATGGAGAGCGCACGCCGCAGAGGCGCGTCGACTTCGAGTATCTATGGTTCGTTTCATGCTGCGATCAAACAAGCGCGGGTTACAGGGAGCGTTCGACGCGTGGAGGCAGTATGCCAAGTACGTAGCGACGATTCGACGCAAGGATGATTACGCATGCGCAAAATTAGAAAACAGAGTCATGCGTCGGTACTTTGAGCGTTGGGTCGCGCACGTATCCGAGTACAACAGGGCAAAAATAATCGCCGCTCGCGCTCACCGACGCGGAATGGCGGATAGACGCAGAGAAATCAAGCAAAAAGTGCTCTACTCGTGGTACCTGATGGCGCAGCGCGCAAGGACTGTACGACAGCTGCAATCACGCGCCGTCGCCAAGATGCGTAATCGAGATTTGGTGGATGCGTTCGATTTGTGGAGACAACGCGTAGAGGAGAAGAAGAGTTTCACCCAGAGACTGATGCGCGCATTCAACCGCTGGGACGATAGGACGCTGCACAGCGCCTTTTTAAAGTGGCGCCTCGTCGTGCTCGAGTCGCGACAGAGACAGAGAACCTTTTCTGGCGTGCTCGCGCACTGGAATAAGGATCAGAACAAGGTTCTCATAAGGTTGTACTTTCACGCTTGGAAGGCTCGAGCCGAGTTCTCTCGGTCTCACCGCTCGAGAATGGCGCACGTTCTGCTTCGTCATCATCAGAGCGGCAATGCGCGCGCAGTGTTCTATGCATGGAAAAAGCTCGCCAATCAGGGTGCACGCTCCAAGCGCGTCAAGGTTTTTGTGAGACGCGCTTGGATATCGCGTTACTATAAATCAACACGCGTCACTTTTGACGCCTGGCGCAACTACACGGAGAGAGCGACGCTACGTCGCGACATCATTCTCAAGTCAACGACGCGAATGAGACGCTTTGCGCTGTATAAGGCTTTCATGGGATGGTCCAACCGCGTGAAAACCCTCAACCACCAGCGCCGCACCCTCGTTTCCATCGTTAACCGCTGGAGGCATCGCACACTCTCCATTGCATGGTCACACTGGAAAACCCTCGCACGCGTCAGTAGTAAAAGCAAGGCCATTCAAGCCATCACCGCCTACCGAAGCATGGAGCGCGCTCGACTTCGCCGAGCCTTCAACGTCTGGAGAGCCGAATGGAGAAAGATCCTCAGCGCCGTCGTCATGCGCAGAACCTCAAACAGATTCGTCACGCTCAATTATTTCTTCAGCAAGTGGTGGGCTCAAGTTGAGGCTCGTTCCCACATCAGCCAGATGGTTGTCGCCAAGAGAGTCGTCCACAACCGCTTTCTCGATTGGTACTGGGACGTCTACGGCGAGGAATTCATAAAGGTGCTCAAATCCAAACGTCCCGTGGAAATCGTCGAGGATTCATACTCTGAGAGTTTTCACACCCCAATGGATAGTCCAGAGAGGCTTTTATGGTCTCCACCAAAGCCTCGTCGGCTCTTATGAGCGACGTTCGATTCCATCATTGTAACAAAAGACAAAGACGCGAACGCTCTATCCACTGTTGATCCTCACAATCAGGCACGCACTGCGCATCGACGATCGCATCCGCACCTCTCCGCCCATGTCTGCTGTGTCTCTCAAAACCTCCCCCGCGGGGTACATCGCCATTCCGTCCCGTCGCGTCAACCGACGCGGACTTCCGCGCGCGTGTGGCGTCGGGGGCACCGATGACGTGGACACCAGCAGTGCCGAGGGACGTCGTCGAACGACCGTCGGTCGACGCCCGCTCATCGCCATCCCGCTCGCCGGTGCCGCGCTCGCGGGAACGCCGCAACGCGCGGCGAACGCAGAGAGCGAGTTCACGAGCGATGCGGCCATGGCTATGCTCAACCGCACGGGTGAGATCGCATTCACCGACGACGAGTGGAAAGCCAAGCTCGAACCGCTGACGTATAAAGTGTTGCGAAAGGAGGCGACCGAAAGACCGTTTAGTTCCGAGTTGTACACGGAGAAACGGGTCGGGAGGTTTGTGTGCGCGGGATGTGGGACGCCGTTGTTCGATTCGGAGACCAAGTATGACTCTGGGACGGGATGGCCGAGCTTTTATAAGCCGTTGGCGGGGAGCGTGACAGAGGTGCCGGATTATTCTATCGTCTTCTTGCCGAGGACAGAGGTGAGGTGTAAGGCGTGTCAAGGTCATTTGGGACACGTGTTTGAAGACGGTCCGCCGCCGACGGGATTGAGGTATTGCATGAACGGGGCGGCGCTCAAGTTTGAACCGTCTGCGTGATGGAGTCGAACAAGAGGGAGGAACGACGACTGCGCGTTCTAAAGAAGAATGTTTTACATTGGTAATATGTCTGATCCGTCCACTAGAAGAAATTTGTAATATCCGACACCGTACACTCGTTTTTATCGACCCACTTGAACCAGTCGCGCCAGATTTCGTTTGTCGACAGCGTCTCTCGGTTACCGAGGACGATGAGACCGCGTTTAGCCCGGGTAATGCCGACGTTGAGACGCCGCGGATCGGCGACGAAACCGATACCCCCTCCGGCGTTGCTTCTCACCGTGCACAAGACGATGACCTCCTTCTCTCTGCCCTGGAATCCATCGACAGAACGGATTTCGAGCTCGTTCATCTTGTCCTCTTCAGTATAGTCTAAGAAGTTTCGCCTTTGATTGCCTTGCGCGCCATACTCCTCTTGCAAGAGTCGAACTTGCGCGGCGTACGGAGAGATGACGCCGATATCACCCGGTCCGACCAAGTCACCGCCAGCGAGAAGGCTTTTGACGATATCAATCGCCATTTTCGCTTCTTCGGCGTTAAACAAGCTATTGCCGTCGGGAGCGCGTTTCTCTGGACCGGAAATCTCGACAAAGGCGACGGGAATTTTCCGCCGCGGCCAAGAGACGCCGGCAACCATTGGACGATCCTCTGGTTTAGGAGCCGAGCTCACCTTGCCGCCGTAGAAAGCGAGAGATGGGAACTCGGAGATTGAAGGGTGCATGCGGTACTGCATGTCCAAGAGAGAGACGTGCACTCCGAGCCTCTCCATGCGCTCAAACAGAGACACCTGCAAACCCGCGTCTACGGCATCGCGCGAAACGACAGTCGCCGGCAACTGTCGCGAATCACCCACGAGCACGGCGCTGAGCGCCTTGGTCAGGGGTATCAGAGCACCGGGTTCGGTGCACTGAGTCGCTTCGTCGACAACTGTTGCGGCGAATGAAATGTCTTCCAACAGTTCATCGCCCGCGCCAACACACGTCGTGCACACCACATCGACAGATTTCAAAATATTACGCGCCGCGGAGAGTTCCAGCTGCGTCGCTTGTTTTCGTTGGCGCGCAAAGCTTGGTCCAGTTCTACCACGAATTGCTTCGCGTATGGCGGCAGCTTGACGACCGAGCGGATGGAGAGCAATTTGCGCGTCGAGAGTCAACTGTTGAAGCCACGGCTGTACTTTCGCAGGCGCGCCCAAACGGACAACCCTCAGCGGTTTCCCTCCGACCACGAATGATTCTTTCGCTAATCCTTCTAAAATGTTATCGACAGCAACGTTGGATGCAGCGGCTGCGAGTACGACGGGCCCTCTTCCACGCCTCTGTTGGATGTCGGCGAGATGCACCGCGGCGCCAATGTACGCAATGAGAGTTCGCGTTTTCCCGGTGCCGGGCGGTCCTTGCCAGACTGCGAGCGTGGAAGACAGCGCACTCTTCACGGCAGCTCTCTGACTCGGGTTGAGGGGGTCTCGCACCTCTTTCAACGCCATTTGTAACTTTGGTTTTTGCGCCTTGCCCGCCCAGTACGGGGGCGCGCTCGCCAGTTCAGCCAGCGTTCCATTTTCGTCAGGCACACCCAATAATGCGCGCTGCAACGGTGCGTACGCCGTAGATGACGATTTTCTATCGTTTGGTTTCGCCGCGACCGCTCCGGGCATCCCAGACGGCTCGGAAAAGGCGACGAGGGCGGCGAGCGATCTGTCGTGCGCGACGGTGTTTGCGCTCAAATCGATTCTCCATCTTGTTCCTGACGTCACGAGCTCATTTAAATCGTCTTCATGAATCGCTAGCGTAATGTAATGCATCGCTCGAAGCGCCACCACACCGGTGATTCCACCAGAACCGTCGTGTTCGTCACCCTCGCTCAGCTGCACCATGTCTCCCGTCGTGAACCGGTGATACGGCAACTCGCGCCCGAGCGGAGAATTTTCCCGCCCGTCGTCAAAAGGGATCGTTAACCTCACGAGAGAATCGCGCTGGAGCACCCCTTCGTACCTCGCACGCAATCCCAGAATAGCGTACCCTTCGTCCACGAGCTTTTCCCTCGACCACGTGTTCAACCGCTGCTCCGAGAGCGCCATTTCTTCCTCGAGCTCGCATTTGAGCGCCTTGGCGAATCGCTCGCGGTGCGCCGCGTATCCCAACCTCAGCGCCGCCCGCGTCGACCCCCTCGATCTCGTCAAAGTCGCACCATCACCACCATCACCACGTCTACCACTCACCGGATCCAACAGATGCGAATAACTCGCAGACCCGCCACCGTCCTCCCTCTTTGTCGCCCCGAGCCTCGCCCACAATTTCTCTCGCTCCTCCGCCGCCTTTTTCGGATCCCTCGTCCTCCCCGATTTCCGCTCCACGTGCGCCCGAATGCTCTCTTCCGCCTCCAGTGGTTCTTCCGTCAACTCTCCGATCGATTTCGTCCTCCGTCTTCGCACAACCTTGGCTCTAGGATTCACCGCGGGCGTCTTTTTCCGCTCTGGCTGCGCCTTTGGTCCTTCGGCGTCGGCGCGTCGGCGCGCGCGCGCCGCTCTTCGTCTCTCCCCTCGTTCGCTCGCGCCCCCGGGCGTCGACGACGACGACGACGATGACGACGACGCGCGAGTCCCACCCCGCCGTGACGATACCGTCGACGGCACCGACCCCAGCCTCGTCGGTGACACCATCATCATCATCGTCGTCGTCATCTTGTACACGACGCTCCGTCGTACCGATGGAAACACACGGACACACGGACACGGACACGGACGAGAGAGGAGAGACGAACGAAAATAACGATACCGAGAGCCGAGCGAGGGACGGGGCGAACGAGATTTGATCCGATCCCCGCGTCCCCCGTCGCGGCGCTCTGTCGCGAGCGCGCGGGTGCACGATTTTCAAAAGAAACGCACGCACAGGTACAGGTACAGGTACAGGCACAGGTACAGGTACACAGGTTGGTCTAAACATAGTAAAGTACTAAGTACAACTGTTTACCCATATATACATAAAAAGTGCACACAGATGCACCGAGCCGCGTCACTCACACTCCCTCATTCACTCTCTCTCTCTCTGTCGGCCGAACCGACGGACGGGACGATGACGGTGACGATGACGATGACGATGACGGGAGCGGCGATGGCGGCGGCGCGCGCGGTTCGGCCGAACGCGGGGACGCGGGCGACGACGCGGGCGAGCGGTGGAAGACGCGAGGCGACGCGGCGCGCGCGCGGGGTCGTGGGTTTCCTCGGACGAACGACGCGGACGGCGACGGCGACGGGCGAGGCGACGACGCGAGGAGGAACGAGGACGGCGACGGCGACGGCGACGCGCGCGATGACGACGGTTGCGCGGGGAGAACGAAACGACGATGAGACGCGGGTGAAGACGAACGAGGACGAGGAGGAGGAGGACGCGAGGTCGACGACGACCCCGAGGGTTGAGGGCTCGGACGCGGCTCGGACGGAGGGACGGAAGACAAAGCGCGCCGTGGGACGCGCGTTGGCGCTCGGAGCGGTGTGCGCGTCGGCGATGGCGTTGACCGCGGCGTTGATGCCGGAGAACGCGATGGCGGCGGCCAAATCGGCGGCGGCTGTTTCCGCGGATGGAGGAACCTCGATCGCGGCCAAGGCGTTGAGCTGGGTGATGCACCTGGATAAACATTTGGCTGAACTCTTCTTGGCGCAGGGTAAGTTTGCGTACGGGATTTTGTTTGCCATCATCTTTGCCGAGACTGGGTTCGTGGTGACTCCGTTTTTGCCCGGTGATTCGCTCTTGTTTGCCACGGGCGCGCTCGGCGCGCTCGGAGTGGTCAACTTTCCGCTCACGCTGGGGTTGCTCTTCGCCGCCGCCGTGCTCGGGGATACCGTAAACTACTCGATCGGGTCGTTCGTGGGCAAGTCGTTCATGGAGACGCACCCGAAGATTTTCCCGCCAGAGTACATTGAAAAGACGAAGAAGTTTTACGAGCAATACGGAGGTAAGACTGTCGTGTTGGCTCGGTTTTTTGTCATTGTGCGAACGTTTGCGCCGTTTGTGGCGGGCGTGGCAAACATGGATTATTCCAAGTTTATCGCGTATAACGTCATCGGTGCGGGTGTTTGGATCGCTAGTTTCATGGGTATCGGGTATTTCTTTGGCGCGATTCCCGCTGTTCAAGAAAACTTTGCCCTCGCTGTGGCGGGCATCGTCGTCTTGTCCCTCGTTCCCATTATTGTTGAGATTATTCAGCACGCGAGGGGCAAGGATGGCGAAACGGCTGCGGCTTCCGCGCCTTAGAGAAGCCGTTTTTTTTGTCTCTTTACGAACGAAGGAAAAGAATCTGTCATTTGTTTTCGTTACATCATTTCTCTTGTGAATATTGGTACACTAGTTCTCAATCAAATCCGTTTCCACTCCTCAAACTCCATCCTCTGCAGCTCCTAGTTCGCCCGCATCCGCGTCGCTCTCCATGCGCGCGCCTCGCTCATCGTGGCTAGGTTGAAAATTCGTCGTGATTGCCTTTATCAGGGGTGTGCCTTTCGGCGCGTACGTCCATCCGAAACGCCAAGCAACCAGGCATAAAATACCTAGAGAGATAACCTGCAAGAATTGGTAGTACGTCGGTACGCCTGCCGCTATGCCAACGATGTCGCACTCGTCTTGTCCCTTCGCCTCGCACGAATCGTTATTGAACGAGCTGAGAATGACGGCTAATGCTATGGCTGTGTTTTGATAGCACACTTCGATCGCAACGGCGAGAGCTTGTGGCATTTTTAACCTAAGTAATCTCGCAAAGCCTAACGATATCACCAGAGCCATGACGCAAGGAATCATTAAACCGACGTAAAACTTCCATTCTCGCTTCCATAACGGAGCCGAAGAATTGGAACTAAAGAAAAAACCTAATAAAACTAACAGTAACCCACACACATTTCCAACCACGTTCATTCGTGATCGAATCGATGGAACTCTTTCTCCGACGTACAATCCGACGCCTATGCCCGCAATCACAACCGTGATGGAGACAAACAAGCCAGCCCAGCTCACTTGCACATCGCTGTATCCATCGGAATACGCCGCATTTATGTATATGAATAGGTTCAAAGGCAACAAACCAATGCTCAGGATTGAGCTCACCGTTGTCATCGCCACACTGAGCGAGAGATCCCCGTTAAACAGCGACGTCCACCAATTTGAAAAGGAGCCGCCGGGTGAACTCGTCGTGATGATCAGAGGAACACCGAGCTCTGGCGCATCCCCGAACATCGTCTTGGCGAGTACGAACCCAAACAAGGGTAAAAATACAAACTGTGCAAATATTCCTATGACCAAGCCCCTCGATTTCAGCGATCTTCGGAAAGATTTTCTCTCCACCGAGCTTGCTAAACCGCACACGAGAGCAAACAAGAGGATATTTCCTGTAATCGCTCCCCAAGACGCGAGCGCCATGGCGAAGAATACGCCGTCGAGGCGGTCGGCGAACGCACTCCCGCGTGATTATCGATCGAACTCGCGGGGTGTCGCGAAACTCGTCTCGAACGACGCGCGCGGTGCGCTCAGTAACCAGCCAGTCTCACGCCGGAGACGTCCAACCGGCCGGTTGGCCGAAAAGCGACGCGATGGAAGCGCGCGCCGACGGTGCCACGGACGTCCGCGATGGCGGATGAATCGGTGCGTGCGCACGCGTGATTTCCACGAACCGATCTGGCGAGCGACTTCAGGATCGCGAGGCGCTTTGTGTGGGATCACGACGGTGGTTAACGCACACCTTCATCAATATTTCTCTTTTAGCGACGAGCGCTACTCGAGCGCGGTCAAATGCCGTCGGGAAAACGATTCGCTCGCTATAGAGGAAGAAAACGTGGATGAAAATGAGATTCTTATGTAGGACAATATTACAAGGATTCAATGCACAAAATATTAACATGATCACACGACAACGGTAGAAGGAGCTACGTTTGCGACCCACATGGCATTCGCCAACTCCGCGTTCTGGTTCTCCAGTGACGTGTCGGCGTACAGAGGGAAGGAAGGAGCCTTCGTGCTCGTGTACATGAGCTCGCCGTCGACGTAGTACGCGATGGCGCCGTCATCGTTGAGCGCGATCTGAACAGTCTCGCCGGACACAAGAGGAGCGAGCGTCTTGATCTTCCTGCCGCTCTCGTACACGTGGATCTTTGGCTGACGTCCACCACCGTCTTGATCGCAGTAAATAGCGAAGTCGATCGTTCTGTAGTCGTGGTTCACATCGGGACTGTGTGACAAACCAACCATCAGACGTCTGTCTTGACGCATGCAATCCGCAGAAATACCGCGAACCTCGTCGTCCACCTTCGTGATGGCGCGAGCGCTGTATGCGCCTTTGTCCCAGCCATAGCCGCCGGCAGTGCGCTTCAAGTAGCCCAGCTGGTTGTCCGCCGTCACGCCCTCCAGGTTGGTCCACTCGACG
>Ga0181570_10001159_pt1 | contig 23147 bp, 22 predicted proteins | sample 101ome_18_FD_148667 | JGI IMG/M metagenome (GOLD analysis project Ga0181570, IMG submission 148667) | Coastal salt marsh microbial communities from the Groves Creek Marsh, Skidaway Island, Georgia - 101406AT metaG (spades assembly) | ecosystem: Environmental > Aquatic > Marine > Intertidal zone...
AAATTCTACAAAACTTCCAACAACTTTATGTTTTCTGAGTAGCTCCGTGATTGTTAAAACTAAATCAGTTGAAGTAATTCCTTCTACACACTTATTGGTCAAATGTATTCCTATCACTTCTGGTAATGCAACCGATAAACTTTTACCAAGCATGGTAACTTCAGCTTCAATTCCACCAACACCCCAACCTAAAACACCAATCGCATTAACCATTGGTGTATGACTATCTGTGCCTACGCAAGTATCGGGGCTCAGTAGTTCGTCATTATTCCAAACAACTTTTGATAAATGCTCAATATTTACTTGATGACAAATACCAACTCCTGGGGGTATTACTTTCACATTATTTAAGTTTTTCGAACACCATCTTAAGAAAGCAAACCTTTCAGAATTTCTACTATATTCTTTTTGAAGATTTTTAATCACCGAGTCTTTATTGCCGAAATAATCAACTTGTAACGAATGATCAATTACAATATCGATTGGAATTTTTGGTTGAATATCATCTGACTTTATTCCTTTTTTTTCTAATGCTTCTTTGTAAGATAAAAAATCTACTAGCATGACTTTACCTAAAATATCATGACTTAAAATTCGATTGGGCATGAAATTAATTGCAGATCCAACTTTGCAATTAAGCAAGTAATCTAGCTGTTTATCAGCTAAATCGTTAGTACCGTTTAATTTTTGCCTGATAACGTTCTCAGCAAGAATACGATAAGAGTAGGGAATATTTTTGATACCTTCTATTTTTGAAATATCCGCAATTTTATATTGCTTGTCAGAAATTTTTATTTCACCAAAATTAGATGTCATTTAATTAAAATAATTAACGATAAAAAAAACTACAACATGTTTCGAAGAACATACTGCAAAATACCACCATTCTTATAATAAAGAATTTCATTATCAGTGTCTATTCGACAAGTAGTATCAATAGTTTTTGATGTACCGTCTGCATATTTTATTTCAACTTTTACATCTTGAAGAGGTTTTAAACCTTTTTCTATGTCGATTACTGTAATCAATTCTGAACCAATTAGTTTTAAATTTTTTCGATCCATACCATCTTTAAATTGCAAAGGTAGAACTCCCATGCCAACTAAATTCGATCTGTGAATTCTCTCAAAACTTTCAGCTATTACAGTTTTAACACCTAAAAGCTTTGTGCCTTTAGCTGCCCAATCTCTTGATGAACCAGTTCCATATTCTTTGCCACCAATAACTACTAATGGTGTTCCTCTTTTTTTATATTCCATAACAGCTTCAAAAACAGATGTATCAGTTCCTTCTGGATAAAGTTTCGTAAAACCACCCTCTGTGCCTGGAGCCATTTCGTTTTTAATTCTAATATTACCAAATGTTCCTCTCATCATGACTTCATGATTTCCACGTCTTGCTCCGTAAGAATTGAAGTCTTTTTGAAGAATTTGATGTTCCATAAAATATTCACCAGTTGGACTATTCTTTGGAATAGATCCCGCTGGTGAGATATGATCTGTTGTAATCATATCACCAAGAATTAGTAATGGTCTCGCATCTCTAATTTCACCAAAACCTTCTGGTTCATCTTGCATTCCATCAAAAAAAGGTGGTTTTTTAACGTATGTAGAGCCACTATCCCAATTATAAATGCTTGAAGATTCAGTTGTAATTGATTGCCATTCTTTTGGACCCTCCGAAACTTTTGCATATCTCGATTTAAACATATTGGCGTCTAAGCAAGACATTAGTGTTTCCTCTATTTCTTTATTTGTTGGCCAAATGTCTTTAAGAAAAACATCTTTTCCATCTTTGCTTGTGCCTATTGGGTCTTTGTATAAATCAACATTCATTGATCCAGCAATCGCATAAGCCACCACAAGTGGAGGTGATGCTAAAAAATTTGCTTTAACAACTGGGCTAATTCTTCCTTCAAAGTTTCTATTACCAGACAAAACTGAAACAGCTAATAAATCGTTATCTAAAATTGCATTATTTATCTCGTCAGGTAGTGGTCCAGAGTTCCCAATGCATGTTGTGCAGCCATATCCAACCGTATTAAAACCTAAATCATCAAGATGTTTGCTTAAACCAGCTTTATCTAGATAATCAGTTACGACTTGAGAGCCAGGTGCTAATGAAGTTCTGACCCAGGGCTTGGCTTTTAAACCAAGCTCGTTGGCTTTTTTTGCCAACAGACCTGCTCCAATTAACACATTTGGGTTTGAGGTATTTGTACATGAAGTGATTGCGGCAATCACAATTTTTCCATCCTCTAATTCAAAGCTATTTTTTTCAACCTTTACTGATTTTGGATTATCTCTTTTGGTAATATCCTTTAAGACATTTTTAAAAATATTTGCAGCCTCAGTCAAAAGAACTTTATCCTGTGGTCGTTTCGGTCCGGAAATTGTTGGTACAACAGTTGACATATCTAATGACAAAGTATCTGTGTAAACTGCGTTATTGTCTGCCCAAAGCCCTTGTTCCTTGGCGTAAGATTTTACCAATTCAATAGTCTCTTGATCTCTTCCTGATAATTTTAAATATTTAATTGTTTCATCATCTATTGGAAAGAATCCGCAAGTTGCACCATATTCTGGAGCCATATTACCAATAGTCGCCCTATCCGCGAGCGTAAGATTATTTAAACCTTCTCCATAAAACTCTACAAACTTTCCTACTACACCTTTGTCTCTCAACATTTTAACAACTGTTAAAACTAAATCAGTAGCTGTAGTACCCTCAGGCAATTTGCCTTTCATTTCAAATCCAATCACTTCTGGTATTAACATTGATGTAGGCTGACCCAACATACCAGCTTCTGCTTCAATACCGCCAACACCCCAACCAAGAACTGATAAGCCATTAACCATTGTTGTATGACTGTCAGTTCCAACTAAAGTATCAGGGTAAGCATATGTTTCACCATTAACTTCAGAGGTCCAAACTACTTTTGATAAGTATTCTAAATTAACTTGGTGACAAATACCTGTTCCTGGCGGAACAATTCTTAAATTATTGAATGCTTGTTGACCCCATTTTAAAAAAGAATATCTTTCTCCATTCCTTTCAAACTCTTTTTCAACATTTTTTTGTAATGCATCTTTTGATCCATTTATATCAACTTGAACTGAGTGATCGATAACTAAATCAACGGGAGAAAGAGGATTAATTTTATTTGGATCTTTATTTTTTTCTTTTACCACTTCTCTCATCGCTGCTAAATCTGCAACTGCTGGTATACCTGTAAAATCTTGTAATAAAACTCTTGCCGGTCTGTAAGCAATTTCTTTTGGTGACTTTTTGTCTTTTAACCAATCTTTTAAAGCTAAAATTTGCTCTTTATTTACCGACAAATTATCTTCAAATCTTAATAGATTCTCTAGAAGAACTTTTAAAGATTTAGGAAGTTTCTCTGTGCCTTCTAAACCATTTTTAGCTGCTTTTTTTAAATTATAATATTTATAACTTTTTGACCCTACCAAAAGCTCTGAGTGAGCTTTAAAACTATCTAAACTTTTCATTGCAAACTAGTTATTTAAATTAATCAATAAAATCAAGTTAGATAGGTGCTTCAAGTTGTAACATTGGATTTAAATATCAAATATAATTTTAAATCTAAGTTATTTAAGCTTACTTTTTTGAACATAAACTTCACCAGACATTATAAGTCTAGCATGTCTTGTTGTTCCAGCTATTAGATTTTTAATTTCAGTATCTTTATATTCAATTTCAAAATTTAATTTTGATATACCGGTGGGGTGCTCTATTTCAAATGTACCTCGATCAGAATAATCAGAATAAAACTCAGAACATATTGTGTCTCTCGATTTTGATGCAGCCATTAAACAGATAGATCCAGTAATAGCGTAACCATTATGACAACTCCACGGCATAAAATATCTTGATTTAATTGAGCCTTTTTCAGCTTTAGAAATTATAGCTACCTTCGGAATTACAGATTTACTTACATCACCTAATCCTATTTTTTTACCAAGCTCGACTCTAATTTCTCCCATTTCATCTATAAGTTTTTTATTTTCATTTAACTCCAAATAACTTTCATTTCCTGTTAATCCAAAATCTCTTGCTTTAAAAAAAACTACAGGCATCGCCGCATCAACTAAACTACATTCTTTACCATTCACTAAATCTATTTTATTTCCAGTAGGAAAAAGTTTTTTTGTTTTTGAGCCTATTGAATCCAAGAAACGTATTTCAACTGGAGTTCCATTATTTGGCACTCCATCAATATGAAAATTTCCGTCATAAGAAACTTTTTTATCTGGTGTTTGTACGATTTCTTCAATTTTCATACCAGTATTCACATCTCTTATTATAACTTTTGTTTGACCATCAATTGCTTCTACCAACCCCTTTTCAATTGCAAAAGGTCCTACTCCGATAAGCATATTTCCACACGAAGGCTTTGTATCCACTATTGGCTCATCAATTTTTACTTGAGCGAAATGATAATTTACATCTACGTGACTTTCTTCTGACTTTGACACCATCGCAACTTTGCTTTTAACAGGATCGGCTCCTCCTAAACCGTCTATTTGTCTCACATCGGGTGAACCCATGACGGCAAGCAAAATTTTATCTCTTTGCGTAACATCTTCTGGTAAATCTGATTTTAAAAAGTACGGACCTCTAGATGTTCCTCCTCTCATAAAAAGACATGGTATTTTAATTTGGTCGCTCATATTAATTAATTGGCCAAGGTAATTCTATAAGGCTTTGAATTATTCCAGGAGGAAAATCCATAACCATAAAATGAGAAATTAAAGCCAAAACAAACCATACACTTAAGCCTCCTACCACAGATTTTTTAAAATCGATATTTGCAATTTTTGACAAAAATATAATTACAAATAAACCTATGGAAATATAGAAACCTATTATAACTGATAAAAATAGAGGGGAAACAAACCATAATATTGGTTGCCAAAAAGGTCTAGTATCTTTTTGATTTAACAAATTTTGCTCAGTATCAAATAGCACAGAAGAATATTCATTAGCATAAATAAGCTGAATGACGATAATAAGTGACATTAAAAACATTATTAAAGAAACAGTTACTGGGTAAATTTTACCAAGAAATTCAAGATCTTTTGTTGCAAAAAAAGTTCCAACAGAAATTAAAAGCATTAAAATGACAAAAAACCATTGTGGTTTTCTATCAAAAGTAAAAGGTTTTTTTTCATCACCTTGAATTTCTCTAGATTTTTGAATTACTTTAATTCCTGAATAAATAGATAATAAAGCTATAAAAATTAAGATAATAAAAATCGGGCGACCTAAAAGCTCACTAAAAGAATAAAATTGAATAGTTTGATATAAATTTGTTTCGATACCGTCGCTAAGAACAAAACCAATCATTAACGCAACTCTAGAATAGTCAAACCTTTTCATGAAAACAGCAATAACACCTATTGCTAACGCAAATACCAGATCACCCCATGATCTAGTTGAATTAAATATTGCAAATAAAATTAATGAAATCAAAAATGGAGCTAATAATGTGAAGTTAATTGTTGTGAGTGTTGATATTGGTCTTGCAAGAGTTGCGCAAATAATTGCACCAAAAATATTTGCAATAGCAAGAGACCAGATGATTGTATAAACAAGATCTAATTTTGTTTCGACAAGCTGTATTCCCGGATCAACTCCCAAAAGTATTAAGCCCCCCATTAAAACAGCTGTTCCACCAGACCCTGGGATACCAAACAATAAAGTTGGAATTAAAGCTCCTCCTTCCTTAGAGTTAGAACTAGACTCAGGTCCTATAACACCTCTAACATCGCCTTTTCCAAAATTTTCAGCATTTTTAACGGTTGTTTTTGCATGACTATAACTTATCCAATCAATACATGAGCCACCAATACCTGGGATCATTCCAATAAAACTTCCAATAAACGAACATCTTAAAACTAAAAATTTATTAGCCAAAAAATCTTTAAACCCTTGTGACCATCCTGTTTTTTCTAAACTTGCTTTTTCACTAACTGGCTTATTTGTTCTTAATAACTCTACAATTTCAGGTACTGCAAATATTGAAATTGCAATGACCATTAAATGTATGCCTCCACTCAAATAAGATACAATTGGATTATGCACATCTAAAAAAGTACTTAAATCCAATCTATATTCGGAAGTAGCTGGAGCTATTCCAATTGCACCTATGATTAATCCAAGACATGCCGCCACCAATCCTTTGGCAATACTTGTTCCGGTTAATGTTCCTACAATTGAAATTCCAAATATTGCAAGCATTAACATTTCGCCTGTTCCAAAAGCTAAAATTATTGGTTTTGCGATTTGAATTATCATTGTTAACAAAACTGCACCAAATAGGCCGCCAAATAAAGAGGCAAAGAATGCTGCAGATAAAGCTCTTGCAGCTTGTCCTTTTTTTGCCAAAGGAAAGCCATCCATCACTGTCGCCTGAGCAGATACTGAACCAGGAACTCCAATTAGTACTGCTGGAAATGTATCAGAAGTTGCCACTACTGATAGAAGGCCCATCATCATTGCAATACCTGAAACTGGCTCCATTCCAAAAACAAATGGTAAGAGTAATGACAAACCAACTGTTCCTCCAAAACCAGGAATGACTCCAACTACAAGACCAATTAAAACACCTAAAACTAAAAAGAAAAATGACTGACCTGATAAAACTATTACTAGCGCGCTTAATAAAGATTCAATCATTTAAAAAAATCTAAGAGTTTAAAGAAGGGCAGAATTATCCACCCTTCTTTATATCACATACTTACTTCTTACTTTTCCAAGCTTGTAAAAACTTGTTCGAAGCAGAGTCAATTGAAGTTGCTTTTTTAAGAGCTGGCTTCAATGCTTTTCCTGTAACTTGGTCATATTTTCCAAGCTTCTTATTAATAACTTTCATTGCTGAAGGGTCATTAACAATATTAGCTGCTGCTTTAGTCCAAACTTTTTTAGTTGCACCACTAGCTGATTTTGGCAACATGATGTATTTTTGTGTTGCAAAACCCGCTGTAAATAAAGCAGTCCAAGCTTTTGCTTCTGTACCTTTAAATTTTTTACCAGTTACCTTCTCATATACTTCTGGGAAAGAAGGTAAATTAGGGAAGTTAGGATCTCTAACTACTTTTCCATCTTTTAAAGCGCCCCAAGTCATCAAAGGTACCATTTCACCTTTTTCAACAAGTGGTTTAACGTGTTTTAAATATGAAGCAGTTGTTTGATAATCAATTGTTGTTTCACCTCTAAGAATGGCAGCTCTTCCACCTTTTCTACCTTTCATTCCGTAAACAACTTTTGTTTCCATGCCAAGCATATCAAAAGCTAAAATTGGAACTGCGTCTAAAGATGTTTTACCTTGAGAACCATATACAAGCTTCGATGATTTTATTTTATTAAAATCTTTTATTACATCTTTAACACCAGTGTCACTTCTAACGTATACAACTCCACCTGTACCGCTAGCGAAGACTGGATACATATCGCTGAATTTATATCTAACTCTTTTATCCTTAAAAATAAAAGGCAGTTGCACTGATCCTGAAGTACCAAATACTACAACACCATCTTTATCTTTACCGTGCTCTGCAAAGTATTTATTAGATGCTCCAATTGCTTTTCCTTCAGTTACGTTTTTAACTACAACTGCAGGATTGCCAGGTAAACTTTTACTTAAGATTGGAGCTAAAGCTCTTGCCCAAGTATCAGATCCACCACCAGCTTTAAATGGAATCCACATTGTTACTGTTTTGCCAGAATAATCTACTGCGAATGCAGAAGACATCATCATGACAGAAGCAACTAATGTAGCTATAATTTTATTTAACATTATTGTTTCCCCTATTAAGTTTATGTTAAGTATTACATTTAATAATGATGAATATTAACTAGATTACTAAACTAATTTCAACATGATAAATTAAACAACATATATGCATCGCAATATTTTTGTTAAAAGTTCCATACTTAAAAACATCTCTAATAAAATTTTGCGCAAAATAGGATTAAATTCAACACACTCTAAAGTTGTATCTGAAATGTTGGTTAGAGCTGATGAACGGGGGGTATGGTCTCACGGTATTGTAAGACTTCCAGTGTACGTCCAAAGATTAAATAAAAATGCCGCTAACCCAAAACCAAAATTGGAATTTAAAAAAATTTCACAAAGCGCATTTCATTTAAGTGGGGATAACGGGCTTGGCTTTATTTCTGCCAATGAAGGAATGAAAAAATGTATTCAGCTTGCAAAAAAAAATGGAATTGGTTTGGTGGGAATAAGTAATAGTAATCATTTTGGAATGGCAGCTAATTATTTAGAACTAGCTGCTAAAAATAATTGTATATCTTGGGTTTTTACAAACGCATCTAAAGCGCTTCCTCCTCATGGTGCCATGGCACCTTTTTTTGGAACAAGTCCATTTGCATTTGGTTGTCCTACAAAAAATAAAAATAAACCATTTATTTTAGATATGGCATCATCATCGGTTGCAAGAGGAAAATTAAAATTTGCAGCTCAAAATAATATTAAAATTCCATTTGGTTACGCCTTGGATAAATTTGGAAAACCAACTAATGATGGTCAAAAAGCATTTGAGGGTATTATGTTGCCATTTGGTGGCATGAAAGGTGCGGGTTTATCTTGGATGATGGATATTGTTGCGGGCATATTTACTGGCGCTAATCATAGTGGAAAAGTTAAAAATGCAATAAGTGATTTTTCTGGCCCAGCAAATGTAGGACATTTGATCATCTGTATAAGAACAAATCTTTTTCAAACTCATCAAAATTTTATAAAAAAAATTGAATATGGAATTAAACAAGTCAAACAACTAAAAAAAGCTAAAGGTTTTAAAAAAATTTTACATCCTGGTGAGCCAGAGTATCTTAACGAAATTAGATTAAAAAAATCAGGAATTAATTTATCTAAAGAAACAGTGCACGAATTAAAAAAACTAGCTAATCAGTATAAAATTAAGTGTCCTTTTTAAACTCTTGCTGCAGATTGTCCTGCAATTTTACCAAACACAGCCCCAGAGGTTAAACCACTTCCACCTGGGTAATTAAAGTAAAATATACCACCGATCATCTCACCTGCAGCGTAAAGACCTTTGATAGGTTTCATGACTTTATTTAATACTTGGCACTTATTATTCACCCTTAAGCCACCGAATGTGAATGTAATACCGCATGTAACTCCGTAAGCATAAAAAGGGGCTTGATCAATTTTATTAGCCCAATTTGTTTTATTTACCTTTAATCCCTCAGTACATCTTCCATCTTTAATCGTAGGATCGTACTTAATGTCATCTCTAACTGACTCATTGTATTCTCTAATTGTCTCTAAAGCTTTTGCACTATTAACTCCTGAAAGTTTTTTTACTAATTCTTCAATTGTATTAGCTTTAACCATAGTTGCAGATTTTACATCATATTCTGGATATAACATGTGACGCACTTTTTGATCGAAGATTTGCCAACCTATCTGGTTTGGTTGTTTAATGACTTCTCTTCCAAATTTAGCGTAAGTATAATTTCTAAAATCTTCACCCTCATCAACAAACCTTTCTCCATTTGCATTTAAAACAATCCCCCAAGGGTAACTAATTTTTCTATACTTATTACTTATTTTTAAATCACTAAACTCAGGTCCATTCATGTCATGAAATACCGCATGGCAGCCTGACCAATTTCCGTAAGGAGATGCTCCTACTTTTAAAGCCATAGTTAAACCATCTCCAGTATTATGCTTTGTGCCTCTTACCTTTGCCATTTCCCAACCTGGTCCTAAATATCGTGTTCTCATTTCTGAGCTAGATTCGAAACCTCCACAGGCTAATACAATTGAGTCAGCATAAATTTTTTGAGGTTTGTTTTTATATAATACTTCTACACCTTTAATTTGATTATCTTCGTAAATTAAATCAGTGGCCGCTGAATCATATTGAATTTTAATTCCGTTTTTTTTTGTAATTTTTAATAATGAATCCACTAGTTTTTCACCTTGACCATCAACTTCTAATGTTAAACCGCCCCAATATTTCATTACTCCATTTACTTTAAAAGACTGTCGACCCTCTATTGGTTTAAATTTCAAACCCTTTTTACTTAGCCAATGAATTGTTTCAAAACTTTTTGAGGTTAGTGTTTTTGATAATACTTTATCAGTTTTACCGTCAGTTACTTTTTTCATATCTTTTAAAAAGTCACTCACCGTATATTTCCCATAATCTATACTGTTTGAATTTTTTAAACTTGGAATAATTTTTTTTAAATCTGAAAATCCATTATAAGCAAATCTATATGCTCCATTAGTATATCTACTATTTCCACCACGTTCTTTTTGTGAAGCTTTTTCTAATACTAAAATGTTTTTTGCGCCATTGTCTTTTGCTGCTAGCGCAGATGATAGTGCAGCATTACCTGCTCCAACAACGACGACATCATATTTGATCATGGGTGAGTATTTAATATAATTTATTTTATTTGAAAGAGAAAAATTATTTTACAATATGAAATCATTCATCTATTTTGAAAAAAATGTCAGATTTTAAAAATAAAAATATTAAAGAATGGAGAAAAATTTTAGATCAAGAACAGTTTCTAATTATGCGTGAAGAGGGAACTGAACCTCCGGGTAGTAGTGAATTAAATTCTGAAAAAAGAACAGGGACTTATCATTGTGCCGGATGTGATACTTTATTATTTGACTCTGAGAAAAAATATGAAAGTGGGAGTGGGTGGCCATCTTTCTTTGAAAGTAAACCAGAAGTATTTGAAACTAAGACTGATCATCACGTAGGCTACCCAAGAACAGAGTATCATTGCGCAAAATGTGGTAGTCATCATGGGCATATATTTGATGATGGTCCAGAACCAACTGGGAAAAGGTTTTGTAACAATGGTAAAGCGCTAAAGTTCAAACCAAAAGAGTAAAATAAAAATAAATTGGATATATGCAAATGCCAATGCAACAAGAACTGAAGTACTAACTGGTAAAACTAATAAAATTTTAAATGAACATAAATAATCAATGACTGAGAATTTTAGAAATATAAGTAAAGTTGGTTTCATGAAACACAATGGTGGACTAGAGTTTAGAAAAATATCAGATACTGAATTTGAGTTTACTACTACTATTAAAGAATTTCATATGAATGCCGGTGGTGTAACTCATGGTGGTTTTATTATGTCAATGCTGGACTCAGGAATGGGTACCTCAGCACATCAAGTTATTAAAGGTAGAGCAGTGACCATTAGCTTAAATACTAATTTTATTGGAGGATCGAAAGTTGGAGATAAAATTATTGGATATGCAAAAATTAAAAAACAAACAAATTCACTAATCTTTATGTATGGCGAACTCAAATCTAAAGATAAATTAATTGCGACTGCTGAAGGAATTTGGAAGATTTTAAAAAACTAATTATAATTCTCGTAGAATATTTCCGGACATAAACTCTTTTAAATTTTCAGCCATTTGAGAGTAAGATTGAAAATAGTTTTCCTTTGTAACATAACCAAGATGTGGCAATAACATTGCATTTTGCATAAATCTTAATTTATGATTTTCGGGTAATGGTTCTATATCATAAACATCAAGTCCTACGCCTGCAATTTTTTCTTCCTCTAAAATTTTAATTAAATCATTTTCATTTATAATTGGACCTCTAGAAGTATTTATCAGAAATGAAGAGGGCTTCATTTTAGCCAAATCTTGATATTTAAATAAGTTTTTTGTTCTGTCGCTCAGGACTAGATGTATAGAAATAAAATCTGATCTCGTTAAAAGGTCATCTTTTGAAACTGCCATTACCCCCTTTTTTTCAGCATCCGCAATTTTTAAATTTTCACTCCAAGCAATAACTTCCATTCCAAAAGCTTTGCCAACAGCTGCAACTTGGCTACCTTGTTTTCCCAATCCAGCAATACCTAATACTTTACCTTTTAATTCAGTCCCCAAAGTAGTTTGCCAATAACCTTGGAACATGTTTTCTGTTTCTTGCCTAATATTTCTGGCTAAACCTAATATTAATGCCCAAGTGAGCTCTGCAGTTGGGTTTGGATGCATATCCGTTCCACACACTTTAATATTATTTTCTTTAGCGGCTTGTAAATCTATTGCTTTATTTCTCATTCCGCTCGTACAAATCAATTTTAGATTTTTACAAGACTCTATTACTTTTCTCGTCATTGGGGTGCGCTCCCGCATGATCAAAAGTGCTTCAAATTCTTTAATATTTTCTATTGCATGATCCTCATTTTCAAATGGTTCATTAAACACTTTAATTTCACAATTTGAATTTTCCCAATCAGCAAAATATTGTGCAACATTTTGGTAATCGTCTAAAATAGCAACTTTCATTTTTTTTTATTAATTAATCTAAATTTAATATAATACAATAAATTCATGACTTTTATTGATGAAGTAAAAATTTGTGTGAAGTCTGTAATTATAGGCTTTGTAGGTGCTCAGATAGGTCTAATGATTAACCTTCCTTTACCTTGGCTTTTGGGAGCAATGATAGCGAATTTAATTTGTACTTTTTTTGGTATTAAAACTCAATTTTCTAAAAAAATATTTTCACCAGTATTGTTACTGATTGGAATTATGCTTGCTGCGAGTTTTAATATAACTTTAATATACAAAATTCATCTTTGGATCTATTCCTCTATAGGGATGATTTTGTGTACTTTGCTCGGTGGAATTTTTACTGCAATTTATTTCAAAAAAATTTGTAATTATAATAAACTAGATGCAATTTTTGCTGGATTACCAGGCGCCTTTGTTCCTGTAAGTGCATCTTATTTAAAACTTACAAATAATAAAGAAAGCATAAATAAAGTAATAATACCCCAGGCTACAAGGGTCATTTTTATTGTAATGTTTGTTCCATTCTTTTTTGTATATGAAAAAGGATATGAAGAAATTATTTCCAAAGAATATAACCCAATTTATAATATAAAATATTTTTTTGAAATTTTTTTACTAATAATTTCATCTCTTTTAATATCATTTTTATTTAAAAAAATAAAAATTCCTTCAGCTCCTATTTTAGCTGGTATGATTGCAGCTGGTATCTTTTATACTTTTGAAATTGTTGATGCTAGGTTTTCTAATAATATTATAAATATTGCATTTTTATTATTAGGATCCTCTTTGGGTAGTAGAATGTCAGGATTAAAGTTTAGAGAAATAATTAATTATAGTGGTCACGGAATAGTTATTTCTCTACTATTAATATTTCTTGCAATGATTTTTGCCTATTTATTAAACATTTCAACTGGTCTTGATTTTCTTGCAACATTTTTAAGTTTTGCGCCTGGGGGAATACATGAAATGATTGTTATCAGTGTAGCATATAATATTGATCCGTTGTTTGTAAGTTACCATCATTTTCTCAGACTTTTTGTAATTATTTTTGCTATACCGATTTTAATAAAAATTTTTTTAAAAAATTAATTCCAGATTTTCTTTAATCTTTGTACTCTTCCACAGCTAGTTTTATAAAATTTGTATCTAATTGGATTTCTTTTATAAAAATCTTGATGGTAATCTTCGGCTGGATAAAAAACATCTAATTTTTTTATATGAGTAGCAAATTCTGCAATGTCTTTTTTGTTTAACCTTTTTTTAGACTCTTCATAAGCTTTTTTCTCATCATCATTTTGATAGAAAACTGCAGATAAATAACTTGATCCTTTATCGCAAAATTGACCTTTGGCATCATATGGATCTATATTTTTCCAAAAAACATCTAAAAGTTTATCGTAAGAAACTTTATTTGGATCATATATAACTTCAACAGCCTCGTAATGACCTGTTTCTTCATGCGTTACTTGTTCATATGTTGGGTTTTTTACATGTCCGCCGGTGTATCCTGACTTAACTTCTTTAACTCCATCAGTTTTTTCAAATGCTTCTTCAACGCACCAAAAACATCCACCTGCGAAATATGCTTTTTTTTCATTGGCCATTGTTAAATTATTTAAACTAAATGAGATTAAAAAAAAGATTATAAATCTAATCACTTATAAAAAGTACCTCTTTGTCTAAGAAGCTCTCTGTAAAGTTTTGGATGTGGTTTAAACGCTTTTCTTCCATGTAACATAAAATAATTATTTGAAAAAATTGCATAACCAGGGGGTAATTTAAAAGATATAAGTTTTTTACTTCCTTCCAAAGACTCTGACAAACTATTTAAATATAAACCCTGCTTTAAACTTTGTGGCTCTGGAAACTGATCAATATATGAAATGATAGGTTTTCCTTCGTGATCCGTGGAAAAAATTGGGTGTTCTATTTTGTAATCTACATTTTTACTTTTTGGAGACCCCCAGACAAAATTTTCTTTTCCAATCGGGTCAGTGAAAAACTTTTCACAATCTTCCCAATCATCTAGATGTAACAATGTACTTTCTCCACCCTCTGAATTTTCTTCTTTCATTTTCATCATTAAAAGCCAGTCGGTTTTTTCTTTGACGTACGTCCCGTCTGTATGAAGATCTAATTTTTTTGCTGCCTTTCTTAAATAGCTGTCACTATTATCGGTATTTTTAACTTCAAACCTTGCGTAATATTTTCCATACATTGCATCAAAGTTAGGAATACCAACAAGATGCGTAAGAGCTGTCGATAACTTAACCAAAAAATCAGTGTCGTATTTAGATTGATCCATTTCTTCTGGACCTATAACAAATGCTCCTTGATCTCTATTTAATAAAATAGTTTTAGTTAAACTTTGAATTTTCTCATTAAAAATTTTGTTAAATATATCGGTAATATGAAATCTCAAAAAAGGTTTATACTCAATATCCAGTAAATCAAATTGATCAAACTGCTCTTTAACTTTATCTAGATAATCATTTTCGATTTTAATATCTACTAGTCTCTGACTAGCTGAATGATTATTAACTTTTAATCCTGTGACTTTTTCCATTACAAAACATGATTTAGTATCACAAAACAGATTGTACTGCTAGATACTGCTAATATTACATTTTTTTTGAATAAAAAATAAACGACTAATAAAATTAAGGTACAAATAATTCTCACTAACATAGTAGACTCGGTTAATATCCCAACTGGGAAAAAAACTATTCTTGCAATAACAGCAGCAATGACAGCCATAGAGACACATCTAATCCAATGAAAAACAGGGCTATCTACTTTGATATTTTTGGCACTAAACATGCCAAAAGCTCTACAAAAATATGTGCCAATACTTGCGACCAATATTGATAAGTAAATAAATTGACTACTCATTATTCTCTTTTCTGAAGGTAAAAAAACCCAATGTTCCTGCTAAAACTCCAGCAATTAAAACTGACCAGCCAGGAAAAGCATCATTTAAAAATATACTTAAGGTTGCTCCAACAAAAATTGAGCAAATAATTTTTTTTTCCTTTAAATTGCTTACTGTCATGACTAAAAAATACATTGGATTAATAAATACAAGAGCAATTAAAATTTCATGAGGAACCAGATTGGAAAACAGGTACCCTGCTACCGTACAAACAACTGAATTAACCCACAAAAATCCTCCTAATCCAACAAAATAATTAAACTTTTCATCTTCCTTAATATTTTTTTGAACAGAGAAAAAATTAAACCAAGATGTCACTGCAATGAAATGTGCTCCAATATATTGTTTCCATTTAGGAACGTTTGAATTTCTAATTAATGGAGTAATATTGACAGTCATTGGGTACAAACGACTATTCGTTAATAAAACAGCTAGAAAAATGTTTAACAAAGTTCCTCCAGCTAAAATTGTCTCTGCCATCACAAACTGACCAGGTAAAGCAAAAGTAAAAAATGTTGAGAAGAAGCTCTGATATATATCAAAACCAGCACTATGTAAAAAAGCTCCAAAAGCAAACATACTTGAGCCAAGCCCTAAGGCTGGAACGCCAATTGCGTGCTTAACTCCGTCCTTAAAAGATTGTGATGAAAACAAGACTTAGACTATCCTCCGAGGAATAATCTACCGACATCTGGGTTATTTAGCAATTCATCACCCTTACCAACGATTGCTAATTCTCCCGAAACTAAAACATATCCAATATCTGCAAACTCAAGACCTTTTTTTGCATTTTGCTCAACTAAAATAATTGTTTTGTTTTCATTTTGCTGAAGGTCTTTTAAAATTTCAAATACCATTTCAATATATCTTGGTTCTAAACCAATTGATGGTTCATCAACTAATAAAACACTAGGTTTCATAACCAAAGCTCTAGAAATCTCTAATAGCCTTCTTTCGCCTCCAGATAAAACTTTAGCAGGTTGGTTTCTTCTATTTCTTAGTCTTTCATATTTTTCTAATACTCTTTGCGCTTCTTCATAAGCTTCTTCTGTTTTATCTTTTGTATAGCCACCCATTAATAAATTTTCCTCAACTGTCATATCTGGAAATACAGAGTTATCTTGTAAAATATATGCAATACCGAATGACTTTAATTTTTCAGCTGGTGTTACGTTTGTAACTTCTTTTCCATCAATATTAATTTTACCCGAAAAAATATTTGTGAAACCATAAATAGAATGAAGAATAGTTGATTTGCCTGCTCCATTGGGTCCAATTAAACAAAGTGATTGGGCTTTGCTGCATAATAAATCTATATTGTGTAGAATTTCCATTTTACCATATCCGGCAGTTAAACCTTCAATTGTTACATGAGTTTCTCCAGATGAGAGTTTTTCTAGATCTGATTTAGTTGGTTTTGCACCTAGAACTGAATATTGATCTGCCATTATTGTGCTCCTAGATAAGCATCAATTACTCGCTTATCATTTTTAATTTGATCCGGATCTCCTTCGGCTAAAAGTTGACCATGTGCTACACAAAAAATTTTTTGAGCTAATTGCATAATAACTTTCATATTATGCTCAATCACTAAAAGAGTTATTCCGTATTCTTTATTTACAGAAATTAATCTTTTAATGATACCATTAATTAAAGTAGGGTTAATCCCTGCGGTTGGCTCATCAAGCAATAACATTTTGGGATCACTCATTAATGCCATAGCTAACTCTAAAAGTTTTTGCTGACCAAAAGATAAATCCCCAGCCCTTAAATTTCTTTTTTGATAAAGCCCTACAAATTTTAAAATATCTTCTGCCTTTGCTGTTAAATCAGCGGGTATTCCTGAAAAAACTGTAAAAATAGTTTCATCTCTTGGTTTGTGAGAAATTAACATATTTTGAACGCAGTTAAGTTTTCCATAAATTCTAGTTTGCTGAAAAGTTCTAAGCAATCCTAATTTTGCAATGGATGGGATAGTTAGGTCAGAAATTTCTTTTCCATCAAAATTAATTGAACCCTGATCAATTGGATGTGTTCCAACTATTGAATTAAACAATGTTGTCTTTCCAGAACCGTTAGGGCCAATAATTCCAACAATAGATCCCTGTTCAACTTGCAATGAAATATCTACATTGGCTTTTACACCACCAAAAGATTTTGAAACATTTTTAACTTCAAGTAATGCCATTAATCTAAACTTATTTGAGCCTTTCTATCTTTTTCATCTATAACTTCTCCGAACCACTCTGGTTTTTTTTCTCTTAAATAACCCATCAACCCTTCTGGGAAATAAACAACGATTACGATGATTAGAACCCCAAGAGCGACATACTGCCAGCCTAAGAATAATGACCAGAAACTTTCTTTAAAGATATGAAATGCAGAAGCTCCAATTATTGGTCCCCATAAAGTTCCTTTTCCTCCAAGAATTGTCATTAATACCATGAATACGCCCATCTCTCTTCCATCAAACGCTACTTCAACTGGTTCTATGTAACCAACCATTGTTCCTACAAGACCTCCTGCTAAACCGCAGAAAAATGCTGAAATCATCCAGCCAGTAATTTTATAACGCATGGTTTCTATACCCATCGCTTCAGCTTTATCTTCATTATCCCTAATAGCATTTAAAACTAATCTAAATCTTGTGGTGTATAACCATCTAATAAAAGTAAAGGTGGCAACCAAAAGAATTAAACATAAAAAGTATAAAAACTCTCCCCTAGTTTCTAAATCTCCTAGACCTTTCGGGAATGGTGGTGCTGTCATACCTTGTCCTGCTCCAATTAATTCTATTCCACCCGCCAATTCACCTGATGCAATACCAATTCCTAAAGTGCAAATTGCAAAATAATGTCCTCTTAATCCTAAAATTCCATATCCAATTAAACCAGCAATCATAGGTGGAATTAAAGCAGCAAATGCTAGTCCAACAGCTAAACCTTTAAAATATTGATCAGGTTCATGAACAAAAGTTTTTTCCCCTCCGCTTTCTGTCCATTCAGCTAAAGGAAAATATAAACCTATTTGCATACTTGCGCACAAATACATCCCGACTCCAAAAAACATTATATTTCCAAATGAATTATAACCCATTTCTCCACCTTGAATGTTCCATGTCATTGCAAGAATAATTAAGATTAACATGAATGCTAATTGCAATTTAAAATTAACGAAAATAAATGGAGCAACTAATAAAAATAATAAAAGTGCACCACAAATATAAAGTTCTCTTTTGGTAAAAGCTAACATTGATTTATTTTAGATACTCCCTTGTTCTTGCAAGTTTAAATCTTCTATAAAGCAAAATAAATACTAATAAAAAGAATACAAATGCAATCCTAAATTCTGTTCCAAGTAAATAGTCTGCAAATTCTTCGAACACTCCTAAACTCATTCCAGATATTGCAACGCCTGGCAAATTTCCAAGGCCTGCAACAATTACAATCATGAAGGATCTTACCGTGTAAGGTAACCCAACATATGGGTGTAAAGTAAATGTAATCGCAACTAATGCACCTGCAACACCACATAGTGCAGCATTAATTCCAAAAGTTGAAGCATAAACTTTTTCAGTATCTACACCTAAAATTTTTGCTGCTCTTGCATTTTGAGCTGTTGCTCTTATTGCTCGACCAAGCTTAGATTTTTTCATATAAAGTGTTAATAATATTGCACAAGCAATACTAACCACTGCTGAGAAAATTTTAGAATTTGGAAGTGTAACTGAATTATTAAATAACATTGTTGTTCCAAAATTTGATTGTGCAACAACCACATCTGAACCGAAACTAAAATTCATTAATTGCATCATTAAAATACTAATTCCAAATGTTGCTAAAATTGAAATAAACATGTCACGGTCAACGACTTTGTTTATTACAAGTTTATAAATAAATACTCCCACAAAATACATAATGATTGGTGATACGAAAATACCCCAGGCAGGATGAATGCCGGACGTGTACATAAAGTATGCAATGTACCCACCCATGATTACAAGTTCTCCTTGAGCAATATTAATGATATTCATCACACCCCATTGAAGAGCCATACCGTAAGCAATTAAAGCAAATAAAATACCTAAAAGAGTTCCGTCAAGAATCGCTTGAGCAGTTAAAGCTGGAACTTGAAATACTAAAAAATCCATTTTCTCCTAAAAAAATTGCCCTCTTCTAAACTAAGAAGAGGGCAATTTCTATATTAAGTTATCTTTTTGACCAAGATGGTATTGGGTGAATTAACTCAGCCGCTGCCCATTTTGTTGGAGCAACAACTACGTTTTCACACTTACCACTTTTGCACATAACTTGGAAAAGCACCATTGGCTTAGCAGTATTTTGACCACCTGAACCAAATTTTACGTTTCCATAAAAAGTTTGCATATTAGTTTTTGCTAGTGCATCTCTAACTGCTTTTGTGTCAAAAGAGTTAGCTCTTTCAAATGCATCTTTGAAAACTAATAATGCTGCAGAAGATTCTGCTGCTTGATATGGAGGCGCATATCCATAAGCTTTAGTGAAATCAGCATCATACTTCATACCTGTACCAAAGAATTTATCTTTGTAAGTTAAAGTCTTATGCCACTGAGATGCACATAGTGCATACTGAGATTTTTCACCATGCTGTTTTGCTAATTTTGAAGCGTCACAGTGTGTCATCGCTAACATTGGAACATCAACTTTCATCTCAGCAATTTGTCTGATTGCAGTTAACGCACCTTTTGAGTGACCTGACACAACAAGAACGTCTGGCTTAACAGCTTTAACTTTTGCTAAAGTTGCTGCCATATCGTTAAGTTCTTTTGGAAGCTTGTCGTCGATTATGATTTTTGATCCAGTTCTTTTTGCTGCATCTAAAATTCCTAATCTAACGTCTTGTGAGAATGCATCTTGCTCAAAAGCTTGTGCAATTCTAACTGGCTTTCCACCGTTCTTTTCAACAGCTAGATCGATTGCTACTTCTAGGTACTGGTTTGCAGGTGATAACACTGCGAACAAGTATTTATATCCTTTAGTAAATAATGATCTTGATGCACCGTTTGCTTCAACCATAGGAATTTTATTTTCCTCAGTCACTGGTGCAATCGCTTTTGTTAATCCTGAACTGTAAGGTCCAAGCATATATTTAACGCCATCCTGTTTAATAAGTCTCTCTGCTAATTGAGCAGCTCTTTTTGAGTTAGACTCATCATCGTAGTACATGACTTTAAATTTATAGCTCTTCCCTTTTACTTTAACTCCGCCCATGTCATTAATTCTTTTAACAGCAAGTTCATAACCATTTTTAGTATGCTCGCCGTTAGTAGAATATTTTCCAGTTAAAGATACTGCAGCACCAAGGATAATTGTGTTACCCTCAACTTTTGCATTTGCAGTTCCAAAACTGAAAACTAATGCAAGTACAGAGATGAAAGTTAAGATAGATCTATATAGATTTTTCATATTCTCCCCTGTTTGTTATTTAGTTAATTAACTATAAAGATTTATATATAGAGAGTTAATGACGTTCAATATTTAGAATGAAAAAATGCTACAACTCTTAGTTGTCTTAAACTTTTACAGCAATAAACACAGCAATAATTACTAGTGCAGCAGCAGAAACATAATTTAATGTTTTTGGATTTGACTTTAATTGATCAATAATTTTCTCAGCTACCTTTGAGTAAATTGCCAATGTTAAAAAATCTAAAGTTACCCAGCTGATAAGCATAATAATAAAGTGGGCAATATAATTTTCACCAGTTAAAAAAGTTGGAAATACAGCAGCAAAAAAAACGATAGCCTTTGGACTAAAGAAAGCAATAAAAAACCCATCTCTAAATAAAGCAGTATTAGATTTAATTTGTTTTCCAGTTTTAATATCTAAGTTTGCTTTAGATTTAAAAAAACCATAAGCAACATATAATATGTATGAAATACCAACCCACTTAAAAACAGAGACGATATTTGGAAATATTTCTATCAATGCACTTAAGCCAAAAAGAACAAGTAACATCTGTACAGAATTCGCTGTAACATCACCAAAAGCTGTCCATAAGCTTTTTTTAAAACCATAATTTATCGACTGGGACATGATTAAAACTCTGGGTCCTCCGGGAGTAACAAACATCACAATAATTATTTGTAAAAAAAGCAAGTAGTTTTCTGGGAACATTTGAATAATATACATTAAAGTTATTTAGTTTAAAAGAATTGAAAATGTTCCAAAAATTTGAAAATAAAAATTTTACTGCAGATAATAAAGTTAGAGCTTTTATAGAATCTAAAAAATTAAAAACTTTATGGTTTAATACAGGAACACTTTGTAATCTAACTTGCAAAAATTGTTACATTGAATCAAGTCCTAAAAATGATCGTTTGTCTTATCTTTCTTTTGATGAATTTAAGAAGTTTGTAAATGAAAGTATTCAAAATGAAATGGGAACTGAAGAAATTGGATTTACTGGTGGTGAGCCATTTATGAATAAAGATATTTTTAAGATGATTAAATATTCTCTTGATAATGGTTTTAAAACTTTAGTGCTTACTAATGCAATGAAACCAATGATAAATAATAAGAATGATTTAAATAAATTAAATCACTTAAACCTAACAATTAGAGTTTCAATTGATCATTATAATAAAGATAAGCATGAACAAATCAGAGGTCCAAATAGCTGGGATCCAATGATTGAAGGATTAAAATGGTTGTCTGAGAATAAATTTAATTATTGTTTGGCAACCCGGTTGATGTGGAATGAAGATGAAGAAACAACAAGAAGAAATTTTAAAAAATTCATTGATCAATATCAACTTACATTGGACTCTAATAATAAAAACCAATTAGTAACTTTTGCTGAAATGGATGAAAAACAAGATACTCCAGAAATAACAACTGAATGTTGGAGAATTTTAAATAAAAGTCCAGATACTGTAATGTGTTCAACTTCTCGAATGATTGTTAAGAAAAAAGGAAATGAAAACCCAAGTGTTATTGCGTGTACTTTGCTTCCTTATAAACAAGAGTTTGACTTGGGCGACAGTCTTAAAGAATCGATGAAAAAAATCTACCTTAATCATCCGCACTGTTCAAAATTTTGTGTTCTAGGCGGTTCTAGTTGTAGTTAATGACTAACAAGATTTTTAAAATTTTTATTATTTTAATCTTTGTAGGAACCATTTCGTTTGGGCTGCTTTTTGATTATAGCCAATACTTTTCTTTTGAAACGATTAAAAGCCAACATGATAAATTAAATGAATTTATCAAATTAAATTATTCTTTATCTGTAGTGGTATTCTTTATTATTTACGTAATAGTGACAGCATTTGCATTGCCTTTTGGGGCATTGAAAACAATCTTGGCTGGAGCTCTTTTCGGCTTAATTCCAGGTGTGATACTAACGTCATTTGCAAGCTCGATTGGTTCAACTTTATGCTTATTAATGTCCAGGTTTGTTTTAAGAGATTATGTAGAAAAAAAGTATTCCAAATATTTAGAAAAAATAAATGAAGGAATTAAAAAAGATGGAATTTATTATTTGTTTTTCTTAAGATTAAGTCCGATATTTCCATTCTTTATTATAAACTTGGTATTTGGTCTGACTAAAATGAAAGTATTGACTTTCTATTTGGTATCTCAAATCGGTATGTTTCTTGGAACTATCATTTTTGTAAATGCGGGTGTTCAATTATCAAAAATTAATAAAATTGAGGATATACTAAGTGTTGAGATAATTATTTCATTTGTATTGATAGGTTTAGTTCCATTAATTATAAAGAAATTGATAGAAAAATTAAAAAAATGAGTAAAGATATTACTAATTACATCAAAACAGAATGTGGGTTATCTGAGTATTACTTGCTAAAAGCAAGA
>Ga0181570_10001160_pt1 | contig 23139 bp, 16 predicted proteins | sample 101ome_18_FD_148667 | JGI IMG/M metagenome (GOLD analysis project Ga0181570, IMG submission 148667) | Coastal salt marsh microbial communities from the Groves Creek Marsh, Skidaway Island, Georgia - 101406AT metaG (spades assembly) | ecosystem: Environmental > Aquatic > Marine > Intertidal zone...
ATTCTGAACGCTATTGCCGGGCGCAAACTGGCCAGAACAGGCAACGAGCCGGCAGTTACCAAGGGGCAGCAGCGCATCAAACTCAACGAAGACTGGACACTGATTGACACGCCCGGAATGCTGTGGCCCAAGCTCGAAGACCAGCAGGGAGCGCTCTGGCTGGCAATGATCGGCAGTATCCGCCACACGGCGCTAGACGTTGAGGAAATTGGCTGGATGGCTGCGGCAACCCTTGCACAGGTCGCTCCGGCCCTGCTCAAAGCGCGCTACGGGCTTGACGTTCTGCCGGAACAAACCGAGCAATTAGTTGCCGCTATAGCCCATGCCACAGGCAGCCTGACAAAAGGAGGACTCATCGACGGTGATAAAGTTGCCCAGGCATTACTAAACGACTTCCGGTCCGGTAAACTTGGCGCTCTGACACTGGAGTCCATCCCGCCCTGATCTAGCCCGCTTTTCACCGCCGTAGTTCTCAAAAATCGACACGCTCATAATGAGCATTGCGATTTCCCTGACGCAGAAGAACCGAGGAACCTGCATAAATATGAGCGAATTCGTCAACGCCCCAGACCCAGCGGGCACCGCGCAGCCCCCGATTGATGGCCATCCCGCCTTCACCTGCCATCGACGCAAAACCATTGCCTCGTTGAATCTCACCATGGAGGAATATGAACACCGGGCAACCGGCGCGATGCACTATCACCTCGACAGTGACAATCCTGAAAACGTGTTTCTGGTCGCATTCCGAACCGTACCGATGGACTCAACCGGCGTTGCACATATCCTTGAGCACACCGCACTTTGCGGCAGCGAGAAATATCCGGTCCGGGATCCTTTTTTCATGATGATCCGACGCTCGCTCAACACATTCATGAATGCCTTCACCAGCAGCGACTGGACGGCCTATCCTTTCGCCAGCAAGAATCGGAAAGACTTCAACAACCTTTTGCAAGTCTATCTTGATGCTGCCTTTTTCTCCCGTCTGCATGAACTGGACTTTGCTCAGGAGGGCCATCGCCTCGAATTTGCCGAGCCTGACAACAGCGACAGCGACTTACTGTACAAAGGCGTCGTTTACAATGAAATGAAAGGGGCAATGAGTTCACCGAACAGCATTCTCTGGCAAATGATGACCAAACATCTGTTCCCTACCACGACCTATCACTACAACAGCGGGGGCGAACCGAGCGACATACCTGATCTGAGCTACCAGCAACTGCTTGAGTTTTACCAAAGTCATTACCATCCCAGCAATGCGGTCTTCATGACCTTTGGTGATATACCGGCCGCTGACCATCATGACGCGTTTGACTCGCTCGCGCTTTCCAGATTTGAGCGGCTCGACATAAGCATCAGGGTAGACGACGAAAAGCGATATGCGGCGCCGATCGAGGTTACAGAACACTATGCAGTCGCCGAATCGACTGATCACAAAACCCATGTCGTACTGGGATGGCTGCTTGGCAAGAGCACTGACATCGTGGAACTGTTCGAAGCCCAGCTGTTGACCAGCATACTGATGGAAAACAGTGCTTCGCCATTGCTGAACCTACTTGAAACCAGCAAGCTCGGCCAATCCCCTTCCCCCATGTGCGGACTGGAGGATTCCAACAAAGAAATGACCTTTATGGCGGGTCTTGAAGGCTGTGGCGAGGAGTCCGCGGAAGCCATTGAGCAACTCATCCTTTCTTGCCTTCATTCAGTTTGTGACAACGGTGTTGACCAACAGCACGTTGAGGCAGCGCTGCACCAGCTTGAACTCAATCAGCGAGAGATTTCCGGTGACAGTTATCCATTCGGCCTCCAGCTGATTCTGGCCGGCCTCTCCACAGCGCTGCATCGAGGAGACCCGATTCAGCTGTTGGACCTTGAGCCTGTGCTGGCGCTTCTGCGCGAGCGAGTCTCGGACAGGGGCTATATCCCGGGACTTATTAAGCGTCTGCTGCTGGATAATCCGCATCGTCTGACGCTGACCCTGAAACCCAGTCTGACCTTAGCCGGGGAAAAGCAAAAAGCAGAAGAAGAGAAACTTGCCACCATCAAGGCAAGTCTGGACTCTGGTGAAAAAGAGCGCATCATCGAACAGGCGCTGGCACTGGCCAGACGGCAGTCGCAGGCTGACGACCCGGATCTGTTACCCAAGGTCGGTCTTGAGGACGTTCCACCAAAAATTGTCGAGCCGGCGCGCATTGACGAAACACTGCCAGGCTCACAGGCCTCAGTGGCATTCTACGGGCAAGGAACCAACGGCCTGGCCTATCAGCAGATCGTGCTGCCACTGCCGCAACTGAGCCCTGAACAGCTTGAGATACTGCCTTTGTATACCAGCTGTCTGACAGAGTTCGGCATTGCGGACAAAAGCTACGCCGAGGTTCAGACCTGGCAGTCCCGAATCAGCGGAGGGGTCAACTGCTTTAGCAGTATTCGCAGTACCGGGGACGACGAACAGTCAGCAAGCGGCTACCTGACTTTCTCATCGAAGGCCCTTGCGTCGAACCATCGCGAGATGTCAGCACTGTTAAAGGCCACATTGTCCGAGACGCGATTCGACGAGACACAACGATTGGCCGATTTGATTGAGCAGATCTGCGCCCGAAAAGAAGCCAGTATTACAGGCCAAGGGCACAGTCTCGCGATGAGCCTCGCTTGCAGCCAGATGAGCCCCGTAGCACTGCTCAACCACCAGTTTGGGGGACTGGAAGGGATTCACCGCCTGCAGAGGCACCGGGAAGCTCTGAGCGGTAGCAATGAGCGCGACCAATTGATTTCTCGGATACAGGAGCTTCATGAAACTCTGCTAACAGGCCCCAAGCACTTTTTATTGATCGGTGAAGCGCATCGAAAAAACGCTCTGATTGCGGATCTTGACGCCCAATGGGACGCCAATCTCAACGGTCAGCCTCAGAATCAGCTTTCTTTGCAGCCAGTCAGAGCACAGCTGATTGAAGCCTGGAGTACCGCAACGCAGGTCAGTTTCTGCGCCAAGGCCTATCCGACCGTGTGCGCAAACCACCCCGATCATGCCGTGTTACAAGTTCTCGCAGGCTTCCTGCGAAATGGGTTCCTGCACACCGCTATCCGGGAGAAAGGGGGTGCGTATGGCGGTGGAGCCAGTCAAGACGCGAACTCGGCCAGCTTCCGTTTCTTCTCATACCGGGACCCGCGATTGTCAGAAACTCTTCTGGATTTTGACCGGGCGATCGGCTGGCTGCTTGACGAGAAGCACTCAGAAAATCAAATCGAAGAGGCCATACTGGGGGTGATCGCCGCTATGGATAAAACTTCTTCTCCGGCAGGCGAAGCCAAACAGGCTTTTTACAATCACCTGTTCGGACGGAGTCTGCAGGATCGCACCACTTTCCGTGAAAGAGTTCTCGCCACCACGATAGAAGACTTGCGCCGGGTTGCACAAACCTATTTCGACCCGGAACGGGCGTCAATAGGCATTGTCAGTAGCCAGGAAGCACTCGAGGGATCAAGAATTGAAGGATTGAAAATTATAAAATTATGATAATAATCTGGTAACTAGGTCGATTTATTAATCCATTTTGTGGAATTCAGGAAAATAATTTCCACAGGCTCGGAACTTACTGAGATGATGCCTGTCTTAAGAAGTGTAGGTAGATGGTACGCAAAATGTGGGTTTCGTCTCATTTATCTCTCCCTTGATAGTCATTTGAGCCCGGCAGCCTGCGTTGCTGGGCTTTTTTTATGCCCGGGTCGCACCGCCCACTCGCACATCGGTAACGTGAGAGATGTACCGCCCTGAAGAACACTCCCAAGCCATATCGGTCACCGTCACAGGCATGGTTTTAGACCTGGTTCTGAGCGCTCTCAAAATTGGCGGAGGAGTACTGACCCAGTCTTTCGCGCTGATCACTGACGGTATTCATTCGCTGTCGGACGCCGCGACCGATCTGTTTGTTCTTCTGGTGGCAAGAATCTCGCACCAGCCGCCAGACACAAATCATCCTTACGGACATGGACGTTTTGAGACCCTCGGCACAATCGTCTTGGGTGTCGTCTTCTGCTGCACAGCGACTTTACTGCTCTATAGCAGCTATCAACGCCTGCTGAACCCATCAGCGCTATCCACCCCTGCAGCTGCCGGCATGCTTATCGCCGCCATTTCAATAGCTGGCAAAGAATGGATATTTCGCTACACCTTGCGAGTTGCCAACCGCCTCAACTCCAATTTGCTTCGCGCCAATGCGTGGCACAGTCGGAGCGACGCGCTCTCTTCCATAGCCGTTTTAGCCGGTCTCTTCGGAGCGCAACAGGGCTATTTATGGATGGACGCGACTGCTGCCATGTTCGTTGCGCTCATTATCGCCAAAATCGGCTGGGAGCTCTGTTCTGACAGCCTGAAAGAGCTGGTGGACACCGCAGTGCCCGCCGCGCGCCAGGAACAAATCGAGCAGTGTATTCTGGAGGTTGATGGCATCCATTCTGTTACATGGCAGAGAAGCCGGAGCTCAGGAGGCAAAGTTCTGCTGGAGGCTGAAGTGAAAGTCAGCCCGGCAATCACCGTTTCTGAAGGTCTGTATCTCTCAACCGGGGTGCAACGCCGTTTGTTGGCCACTTTCAGTGACCTTGGCAATGTGATGATCCACGTTTCGGTCGGACCCGAATCGAGTACGCAGCAGTGCGGACTCGGGGGATTGCCATCTCGCGCTAGCATTGCAACAGACGTCCAGACCGTGCTGGCAACACTGCGCATAACGGAGCCAGTCGAACGCCTTCTGCTGCACTATTCAGAAAGCGGAGTCGACATTGAGATAGCTTTCGGAAAGACAAGCCTGTCGCCGGCGCTGTCAGCGCGGCTGAGCCAAGAACTTGAAAGCCTGCCGAGGATTTCAAAGGCACGAATTGTCGTTGAAGCGTAATAATCAGGCCACTTGGACACCGAGATGGCTCATGCGAATAACGGCTGTCAAAAACGCTCGATTTGCCTATACTTGGGTGAAGCCTGGATCACTACTGGTCAAAAATCTCTCGGGCAATAGCACTCCGTAGAGAGCCCAAGGGAAGCCAGGCTTTACAGCCCTGCAAAAGGCACTAAAAATACCAAAAACAGAATAACAACAAAGGCCATCCATGAAGCCTACGGATATCACCAATCCTGAATATTTCCACAAAGTAGTGGATTGCCAGTGGGCTTGCCCCGCTCATACCCCCGTTCCGGAATACATTAGACTGATCGCCGAAAAGCGCTATACCGATGCGTATATGGTGAATTGGCACAGCAATGTTTTCCCCGGAATACTCGGGCGTACCTGCGACAGACCTTGTGAACCCGCCTGCCGACGGGGCCGGGTTGAAGAGCAGCCAGTGGCCATCTGCCGCTTGAAGCGGGTTGCCGCAGATTTTAAAGAAGACATCAAGGACCGATTGCCTGTTGTCCCTGCCGAGAAGAATGGAAAGCATATAGCCTTGATCGGGGCCGGTCCGGCTTCTTTGACTGTCGCCCGCGACCTCCTTCCCCTGGGCTATGAAATCACCCTATTTGAGCGCGATGCAGTGAGTGGTGGCGCAATGCGCACACAAATCCCCCGCTTCAGATTGCCGATAGAGGTGCTCGAAGAAGAACTCAATTACATCCTCGACATGGGTGTCAATTCGCGCTTTGGTGAGGAAATCACCAGCATGAAAAGCCTGCTCAACGAAACCTACGATGCGGTCTTTGTTGGGACCGGGGCTCCTCTTGGTAAACATCTTGATCTCCCCGGCTATTCTGAGGTGCAGGACAGAATTCACACGGGGATAGAATGGCTGGCGAACGTGGCATTCGAGCATATCCAGACTATTGGCAAGCGCGTCATTGTGTTGGGAGGCGGCAATACCGCTATGGACTGCTGCAGAACCTCCAAGCGACTGGGGGGAGAGACAGTCACTGTTGCTGTACGCAGCGGCTTCGATGAAATGAAGGCGTCTCCCTGGGAAATTGAAGACGCAATTGCCGAAGACATCCCGATCCTTAATTTCCACGTCCCCAAGCGTTACCTTGTCGAGAAAGGTCGCCTGGTCGGCATGGAATTCGAGAAGGTGCGCAAGGAGCTCGATGAGAATGGCCGCCGCATGCTGGTCCCGACCGGCGAAGACCCGGTGATTATTCCCTGCGATGATGTGATTTGCGCCATCGGCCAGGAAAACAGTTTTCCCTGGATTGAACGGGATATCGGCATTGAATTCGACCGCTGGGAACTCCCGGTTCTTGATGAAAATACCTTTCAGTCGACCCATGAAAAAGTGTTCTTTGGCGGAGATGCCGCTCTCGGGCCGGACAATATCATCACGGCAGTCGCGCACGGGCACGACGCGGCTCTCTCCATTCACCTGTTCTGTCAGAATCAGGAGGTCACCGAACGCATTACGCCGCTGACCTCACTGGTGAGTCAGAAAATGGGAATCCATCAGTGGTCCTATGACAACGATATCAGTAACGATGTGCGTTATGCCGTGCCTCACGCTGCCAAGGAAAAGACCCTCAAAGACATTAACATGGAAGTTGAGCTTGGTTTTGACCCGGAGCTTGCATTCGGTGAAACCATGAGATGTCTGAACTGCGATGTCCAGACCGTATTTACCGATCAACTCTGCATCGAATGTGATGCCTGCGTAGACATCTGTCCGACTGATTGCATTAGCTTCACAGACAACGGCACAGAAGCAGAGTTGAGAAGCAGACTGACTGCTCCGGCAGACAATGAGTCACAGGACCTCTACATTTCCGGAGCGCTTCAGACGACGCGAATCATGGCTAAGAATGAAGATCTGTGCCTTCATTGCGGGCTTTGCGCGGAACGCTGCCCGACCAATGCCTGGGACATGCGCAAATTTCTTTACAACACAGCAAAAGCGGTGAACGCATGAACAGCCCAGCCGGTGCCAAAATTGAAACCCTGACCAAGGTGAATGACTTTGTCGTGAAGTTTGCAAATGTGAACGGCTCGGGTTCCGCAAGCGCAAACACGCTTTTTGCTAAAGCGATTTTCCGCATGGGTATACCGGTCAGCCCTCACAATATTTTCCCCTCAAATATCCAGGGGCTGCCGACGTGGTACGAAGTCCGAATCAGTGAAAAAGGATACCTCGGGCGACGTGAAGGTGTAGACCTGATGATCGCCATGAATGAGCAGACTATTCAGAAGGATATTGATTCGGTCGTCTCCGGAGGGTACGTACTGTACGACTCAACCAAGTCTCTTCCCGAACAGATGGCTCGTGAAGATGTGCAGTTTCTGCCGATCCCGCTGACAGAAATTTGTATCCGCGAATTTGAGAAGCCCTCACAGCGGCAGTTGTTTAAGAACATTATATATGTCGGCGCTCTGGCAGCACTGATCAACATTGATTTTGACGTCCTCACGGGTCTCATCTCAGACCAGTTCCGCGGCAAGGAAAAGCTGATCCCCCCCAACATCCATGCCCTGCAGCTTGGCTATCAGTTTGCTTCGGAACACTTTCAATGCCCCCTGAGACTGACATTGAAATCTTCCGACAAGACAGACAGCCAAATCCTCATGGACGGCAATACTGCCGTCGGACTGGGCTGTGTTTATGGAGGCGCCACCGTCGCTTCCTGGTATCCCTTGACCCCCTCAACCTCGGTAGTTGATGCTTTTGGGCGGTATTGCCAGCGTCTGCGGATAGACAAGCAGACTGGCCAACAAAAATTCAGCGTTGTGCAGGCTGAAGATGAACTCGCCGCTATTGGTATCGCGATTGGCGCAGGCTGGAATGGCGCTAGGGCTTTCACTGCCACCAGCGGGCCCGGCATTTCTCTGATGCAGGAATTTCTCGGGCTTGCGTACTTCTCCGAAATTCCGGTAGTTCTGTTCAACATCCAGAGGGTAGGCCCGTCAACGGGCATGCCAACTCGTACCCAGCAGGGAGATCTGCTGAGCTGTGCATACGCCTCTCACGGCGATACAAAGCACATCCTGCTCTTCCCTTCAACGCCTAAGGAATGTTTCGATTTCGCCGCAAGTGCCTTTGACATCGCCGATCAGATACAAACGCCAGTAATTGTTATGAGTGACCTCGAACTCGGCATGAATGAACAGATCAGCGAACCGCTGGAATGGCAGGAAGGCAGAGCCTATGACCGAGGTAAAGTTCTGAACCACGAGCAACTGGAGGGACTGGAACATTTTGGTCGGTATCAGGACAGCGATGGCGACGGCATTCCCTACCGAACCTATCCGGGTACCCACCCCGATAAGGGAAGCTATTTCACCCGCGGCAGTTCCCATGATGCCAATGCAGCATACACGGAAGACGGCGATGTCTACGCTGAAGTCATGGACAGAATTGCGAAGAAATTTGACACAGCCCTTGACTACTTACCAGAACCGGAAATTCGCGAAAATGGCGCAGCCATCGGACTGCTGTATCTGGGAACCACCACCAGTGCAATAGCAGAGGCACAGGATCTGCTGACTAAGCAGGGCGTGGCCACGGACACGCTGAGGGTTAAGTCCTTTCCCTTTCATCAGTCAGTCAGAACCTTCATTGACCGCCATGAGAAGGTGTATGTGATTGATCAGAACCGAGACGCTCAGCTAAAAAGCCTGCTGAAAATTGAACTGAACGTCAATGAATCACAAGTGCAGTCGATTCGCAGCTATAACGGCGTGCTCATTACCGCGGAACATATTTCTCGTTCCGTTCTTGATTCACAGGAAAACGCCGGCGAATAATCTTCACATCGACCCCGACGCGCTGCATCACCAGACAGGAAAATCGAATGACGTATATCCGTAAACCCAAATTCCAGCATCCCCAACTCGAAACCAATGAGTTGGGTCTCACGCGAAGGGACTACGAAGGTACCCTCACCACTCTTTGTGGCGGTTGCGGGCATGACTCTATCAGCGCGGCGATCATCCAGGCTGCAGCAGAAATGTCTCTGGAGCCTCACCGAATCGCCAAGCTATCCGGAATCGGATGCTCGTCCAAAATCCCATCTTATTTTCTTGGCAAAGCACATGCCTTCAATGCCGTTCATGGCAGAATGCCTTCTGTTGCTACCGGCGCCAATCTGGCGAACAAGGAGCTGTATTATCTCGGCATCTCCGGTGACGGGGACAGCGCTTCAATCGGGCTTGGACAGTTTTGTCACATCGTGCGGCGTCGCATCAATATGCTATACATCGTGGCGAACAATGGCACCTATGGTTTAACCAAAGGCCAGTTGTCTGCTACGGCTGATCTTGGCTCTAAAACCAAGTCCGGGGAGGAAAGCCTCTATGACAACATTGACCTGGCGTCTCTCGCGATCGAATTGGGTGCAAGCTTTGTTGCCAGGAGTTTTTCTGGTGACAAAAAACAGCTGGTACCCCTGATTCAGGCAGGTTTGAGCCATAAGGGCTTTGCCTTCATCGATGTGGTCTCACCGTGCGTGACATTCAATAATACAGATCTTTCAACGCACGGATATAAGAACACCTGGGAAAACAACGCCGCACTGAGTCAGGTAGATTTTGTGCCGATGCGCGAGGAAATCACCACAAGCTATGCCGAGGGTGAGGAGAAAGATATCACTCTGCACGACGGTTCGGTAATACATCTCCATAAGATCGGAAATAATTATGACCCCTTCGACAAAGAAAAGGCAGTAATGCATATCAATCAACACAAAGCCGAAGGAAGAATTGCGACCGGCTTGCTGTATATCAATCAAACAACATCAGACCTGCATGATCTGACCAACACCATTGATCGCCCATTTAACGTGCTGGGCGAACAGGAACTGTGCCCGGGCAATTCGACTTTAATGGAAATCAATGAGGCATTCCGTTAGGGACGCAAGAACATCAGGACCTGTGCTTTTTGATCAGCTCGTAGGCCTCCTTGATGTCCTGAGTCTTTTGAGTTGCAATATCGATCATTTCTTCAGGCAAACCTTTCGCAACCAATTTATCCGGATGATGCTGATTCATCAGACGACGGTAAGATTTCTTCAGTTCCTGATCAGTGACAGATTCCTGGACCCCTAACAGTTCATAGGCTGCATCCAGCTTTTGGGACTCTACCCGGATATCACCGAATTGCGCCTGACCTGAGACCATTCGCAGCAGGTGGAAGAACTCCTCTGGCCGCCAGTTTAATTGCGCCGCAATGTGTTGAAGCGTTCTCTCTTCATCGCCATGCAGACTGCCATCGGCCAGAGCCGTCGAAATGAGAATTTCCAGAAACATTTGAACAAGGTTCCGGCGCCTGACAGCTTCGCGTTTAAACTGCGCCAGCACGTCGTCGAGCGGAAAGCTTTCTTTCTTACCTTCATTAAACAGGTTGATCGCGAGGACTCTCTGCTCGGATGTCAGGTGCATCCGCTGCATGACCTGCTCAGCGAGCTCTATTTCATCTCGAGTTACCTTACCGTCCGACTTGGCGATATAGCCCATAACAGCAAATGTGGTGGTAAAAAAAGCGGACTGCACCCTCTCCGTAGCGCCAATCCCTAAACTGTCATCCAGTGCTATGCCCTCGAGGCCACCATCAAAGTAGTTTCCTAGTGCTGCCCCCATGACGGCTCCAAGCGGGCCACCCATCATGAAGCCGAATGTGCCGCCAACAATCTTTCCCCACCAACTCAAGACATACTCCTCATGGCTGCTTTCCAGCCAAATTGCTCGCTGGATGAACTGAGTAATTTTTCAAACCAGCTCTTTTCGAATTCTGCCCGACAACCATCTAACTGCCGACTAAATTTCTCCGAGTTCTGCTGCACCTGATCGGCGGCTTGAATTAACCAGCGCTTCCGCAGATGTCTACCACCTTGGAAGCCGGCGTTACCTTCGTGATAAGCAAAATAGAGCGACCGGGCATCAGTGGCCTCAATCCCGCTGATTCGACGGGAATTCGCGTTGTACCAGGCAACGAAGTCCACCGCGTCGGCAAAATCGGACCGCGAGGCAGAATCATTTCCAGAGCGCAGCTGATATTCCTGCCAGGTTGATTCAAGCGCCTGAGCGTAACCAAAAGCACTTGACGGCCTGGCTCCGGGGAAAACCCACAAAAAACGTTCCCGCGCAGGTCGGGCCCGGGAGCGAAAGCTCGATTCCTGATAGATGATGGCCATGTTAAGCGCGATAGGGGTTTGCCACCGCTCCTCCGCGGCTTTTGCAGCACGATACCAGCTGGTGCGTTCAGTGAAGATCGAACAGACATCGCCGGGATTTGCTGGTGGTGCGCTGTTGCAGCCACTCAATACCATTAACACACCCCAGCAGGCATTTCGTAACCTGCATGACAGCGCGAGAGAACTGATTGGCAAAGAACCGGACCTGCGGGACGAACCCGCCAGTGCAGAAGTCTTCCGCAGCTCGAGCCTGACGGCCTGCCGGCCTGCAGGACTTAACCGAAGTAAACCCGCGCGATTGCATTTTTCACTGATCGGCTGTTGGCCGTTCACGTCAGTTTTCCCCGTGGCTTTTCCCGTGGTATTTCCTGTGGTTTTTCCTGCGGCTTCTTGCAGTCTTGGCGCGACACAGAGTTGCCGTGCAAAGCCGTATGCGCACAATCGAACCGCTTTTTCCCGGATTAATGATTTAGACTCTGGATTAGCGCTAAAAATTCCCCTTCATCGATGATTTTTATCCCCAAGGCTTCCGCCTTGGCACGCTTTGACCCGGCGCCCGGACCAGCCACAACGACACTGGTATTTTTAGACACACTGCCGGCAACTTTTGCGCCCAGTGCCTGCAGCCTGACTTTTGCTTCATTGCGCGGCATTTGCTCCAGTGACCCTGTCAGCACAAAGGTCTGACCCGCCAGTGCATTGGAATTTTCGCCAGAAGTTCTCTGCTCAAGTACAAACCCGCACTGGAGCAACTGGTCAATTAACGAAAGATTGTGTTCCTGACGGAAAAATGTCTCGATGTGCGAAGCCACAATCGGTCCGATATCGGGAATTTGTTCATGATCAGCCGCGCTGGCATCAATGACGCTTTGCAGGGCTTGATGATGATTCGCCAGGGCCTGCGCGGTCGCTTCACCCACCTCGCGAATTCCGAGGGCGTATAAAAACCGGGCCAGCGTCACCTGTTTGCTTTTCTCGATCGCTGCAACCAGATTTTGCGCGGATTTAGGCCCCATCCGCTCGAGCGCGCTGATCTGGGACACTTCCAGCCGATAGAGATCAGCAACCGTAGAGATCAGATCCTGATCAACCAGAATCTCAACCAGCCTGTCACCCAGACCCTCAATGTCCAGAGCTGACCGGGACGCAAAATGCTTAACCGCCTCTTTGCGCTGCGCAGGACAAATCAGTCCGCCACTGCATTTATAAAGGACTTCCCCTTCTTTCAGAACCGGAGAGTGACAGGCGGGGCACCGGCTCGGCATGACAATGGCGCCGGGCGCCGGATTTTTCTCCGGCGCTATTACCCGGATGATTTTTGGTATGACATCGCCTGCCCGTCGCACAATCACCGAATCGCCAACGCGCAATCCGAGCCGTTCAACTTCGTCCATATTATGCAGGGTGGTATTACTCACCGTGACGCCCCCCACAAATACCGGTTTCAGCCTCGCCACTGGTGTTATCGTCCCTGTTCTGCCCACCTGAAATTCGACACCAAGGACCTGAGTCGACTTTTCCTCTGCGGGAAATTTGTAGGCCATTGCCCATCTCGGTGTGCGGGCGTTCTGGCCGAGTTCACGCTGAATACTCAAATCATTGACTTTAATCACCGCCCCGTCGATTTCATAATTCAGCGCGTTGCGTTTGTTCAGAAGATCCAGACAATAATCCAGGCAGCCATCAATCCCAGTCCGGGCACTGCGATCGGGATTAACCGGCAGCCCCCAGGCTTCGAGCAACTCAAAAACGTCGCCCAGCCGACCGGGCATCTCTACCCCGTCGACGAGGCCAATACTGTAGCAAAACATTTGCAGGGGAATTCTGGCTGCCTTCCGGGGATCCAGCTGTCTGACCGCACCAGCGGCGGTATTGCGCGGATTGACAAATACCTTACCCCCTTCACGTTCGGCACGATTATTCAGCTTTTCAAATCCCGCCTTTCCGAGGTAAATCTCACCGCGAACTTCAAGCCGTCCCGTCATCCCCTGAGCGTCCAGACGCAGCGGAATGGAATGGATCGTGCGAACATTGTGAGTGATGTCTTCACCAGTGAGCCCATCACCGCGAGTCGCTGCACGCGTCAGCACACCATCAACATAAAGCAGGCTTACTGCGATCCCATCTACTTTGGGCTCGCAGCTGTATTCGAGATCCGCCTCAGAATCCAGACGCTTTTTGATTCTGGATTCGAAATCCTGAAGGTCCTGCTCATTAAAAACCTTGTCCAGCGAGAGCATGGGCTGCTCATGGGTGATCTGAGTGAACTGCGCAAGAGGCTCTGACCCGACGCGACGAGTCGGAGATTCGGGAGTGACAAGATCATATTCTTGCTCAAGCTCGGTCAGGCGGTCGAACAGAGCATCGTAGTCAGCATCCGGGATTTCGGGACTGTCCAGCGTGTAATAAAGGCGGTTATGGTAATTAATTTCACGGCGTAACGCGGCCACCTCTTGCAGGATCTTGTCGGGAGCAGTCATATAAGGTCTGTCTGAAGTGAAGCGGAGTTAGGCGCTGTTGCCAGCCGCCCGTAATTGACGCAATTCAAAGTCTCTGATTCTCTGGCGATAATGCTCAATCGTCTGAGCGGTCATCACATTACGATGATCGTCTTTCAACTCACCGTCAAGCGATTCCTTCAGGTGGATTGCCACATCAAGCATCTGTTCAAATGCTTCCAGATTGTTGATCGGAGAAGGCAGGGCTAAAAACAAACTGACGCCGATCGTTCTGAATTCGGCCATGGCGTTCAAATCAAAAGTCCCCGGATTCAGAATGTTGGCAACACTGAAGATCACCGGGCCGTTGCTTGTGCCGCGAAATCTCTTGTGAAATATATTCATTTCACCAAACTTCAACCCACTGGTGATCAAGGCCTCCAGCAGATCATCCCCATGCAGCTCGGAGCCCTCACGAGCCATCACGTTGCATACCAGCACTTCTGCAGGCTGAGCTACTGGCGCCTGCTGTCGGACTTCTGACGGCCTGCTGCTCGGGGCTTTTTGCTGGGCTTCAACTGATGCACTGCCTGCCCAGTCCAGCTGCTCCCCAGCGGCGGCCGTCGGCTCCTCACTGACTGCCTCGTCAACCCCATCGAACTCGTAGTCCTCATCGCCTTCATCAAGTTCTGTTTCGCGAGACGAAGCCAGTTGAGGCTCAGCGGTATCAACACCGGACCGGTCGGTCGGGCTTTCGACGGTCGTAGCGTCGGAATCCTCAACCTCCTGATTGATTACAGCCTCTTCTTCGTCTTTAAAATCGAAGCTGTCTTGTTGTTCCTCCACCGGAGCAGATACCGCCACTGCAGTCTTTTCGCTCTGCCGCTTGCGCCAGGAGCCGAGCAAGGCTGCAGCCCGGGAAACCAGTGTTTCTGCGCCTGTAGTACGCGTCGCGGAATGATTATCGCCCTCATCAAAAAGCGCAGTCTGGGCGGGTGCGGACGGGTTGCCACCAATACGCTCACCGGCGGTCATGGAAAATTCATTCAGGTCATCATCAACTTCAGTTTCCCGGGCTGATTCATCAGCATAACCTTCAGGTTCCTGCGTCTCATCTGCCTCATCCGACTCTTCAATGTCGTCCGGCTGTTCAAAGGAGCCAATCTGGTCAGTCTGAGCGGCGGGGTCAGCCGTGATAAAAACGGACTCAGACAGAGCGTCATCGCTTTCCTCATAATCCAACAGCACCTCATCGGGATGTTCAATCTCCCCGTCGACAGCACCATAATTCATGACCGGGTCCTGGCCGCCTGAATCCCTAAGTGGGTCACGATCGGCAGGCTGAGCGGCAGGACGCGCTTCGGATATTGGAGGCACATCGCCATGCGCTTCCGTGTCGACATCAGAATCATCCCGCGTCAAGCGGCCGGCTTCATCGGACTCATGCTCAGGCAGTTCATCTAGCGCGCTCTCCGCCATGAAATCGCCCAAGGGCGGTTCCCTGTCGTCAATCTGCCCGAACTCGTCGTCTGCATCGTCAGTCGGCTCACAGGCTTGTTGCGAGACGGCAAGTTCGTCTGAAACGCGCTGCGCGTCAGTAGCGCTATGCGGGCTGCCCGCCGGTGTCTCTTGGCTGTGGGGGTCGGTGCTGTCCGCGATCTTTCCCTCGTCAGATAAGCCTGCCGGCTCATCAGAATGTCCGACGGCTACCGAATCCATCAACACCGGAACAGCCTCGCTTTCTTCCTCCAGGTCAAATGCTTCTGCCCGCAGCGCCGCTCTCTCGAGTTTGCTGGGCATTCCTTCCTGCAATGCCCCGTCCCGCCGCACCACGCGAGCGCCTCCGCTGGGCAATTCAGCGAGTTCCAAGGCATCCAAATCGACGTCTGCGGGAATATTCTTGTCGATCGCCATGCGCAATTGGCCACGACGTGCCTGTAGCGCCACGAACAGGCCACGCAGAATAATGCCAATAATGGCAAGACCGAGCAGAAGGATGATCAGTTCACGTAAACTCATGAGGTAATGAGTGTACCGGTCGGAAAATTGCTGATTAAAATTAGTAGTATTATCTGACGGTTAAGGACATTTCTTTAGTACAAACCGCCTCTGAAAGAGACAGATCACATGGCTGCCAACTCAGCGGCTTCATCAATGTCGACAGCAACAATGCGTGAGACGCCCGCTTCATGCATGGTGACACCCAGCAACTGGTTGGCGACTTCCATAGTGATCTTGTTGTGGGTAATAAAAATGAACTGAACGTTCGCCGACATTTCCGCCACCAAATTGGCATAACGGCCAACATTAGCATCGTCCAGCGGCGCGTCCACCTCATCCAGCATACAAAAAGGCGAAGGGTTGAGGTGAAAAATCGAGAAAACCAGAGCAATCGCAGTCATCGCTTTCTCACCGCCGGAGAGGAGATGAATGGTGCTGTTTCGCTTACCCGGGGGACGCGCCATGATCGCCACACCAGTATCCAGCAGATCTTCCCCTGTCATGTCCAGATAGGCATGTCCGCCTCCGAAGATTCTCGGAAACAGACTCTGCAGACCGCCATTGATTTTGTCGAAAGTCTCCTTGAACCGGGTTCGGGTTTCCTTATCGATCTTGCGAATCGCATTTTGCAGCGTCGCCAGAGCCCGCTCCAAATCTTCATTCTGTTTGTCCAGATAGACTTTCCGTTCGGATTGCGTCTGGTATTCATCAATCGCAGCCAGATTAATCGGGCCCAAGCGCTGTATGCGATTACCCAGTTTTTCCAAGGCTTGCTCGCACTCTGCCTCAGTCAGCGAGTCGGGTAACTGACTGATGACAGCCTCAAGTTCAAAGTTCGCCTCGGTGAGTTGCGCGACCAAAGCTTCTCTCTTGACAGTGGCACCCTCAGACTTCAGCCGGTTCTGCATCAGGGTTTCGCGTAAAGTATTCTGCCGCGCCTGCTTCTCATTGCGCTCCTGTTCCAGTTTGCGCATGGCGTGCTCATTTTCGTCCACTCTGGCCTTGGCTTCAGTCAGCTCTTTTTCAACCCCGAGCCGTTGCTCGAGCAGTGTTTCAAGGTCTGCACGCATCCCTTCCAGTGGCTCGTGGGACTCTTCAATCTGGGTAGTCAGGCTTTCAATACGCTCTTTCGAGCGCTGCACCTGGCTGGCCATGCGATCCATCGTCTCCCGGGTGGACTTTAACTGAGCAGCGACAGACTGTTGCCTTAGCGCCAGTTCATGCGCCAGGTCTTTATCCTTCCGGGATTTTTCTCTGGCAATCGACAGGGCAGCTCTCACTTCCTCACGCTTAGACTCCAGTTGTTCGCGCCCGCCCTCGTCCTGCGCCATGCTTTCTAGGGCCCGTTGCAGCCTGGCGCGCGCCTCGCCGATCTGAGACTCTTCAAGCTCGATCAGCCGACCCAGCTCCTGCAACTCCTTTGCAAGCTGTTGCCGACGGACCGATGCTTCTCCAGCCTTTGCGCGGTGTGCACTCAGACGGGATTTGATCTCACCCAGAAGCCGGGTCTTTTCCGCCACTGCAGCTTGGCCGGATTCGCGTTTTAACTCGGCAACTTTCAAGGACTCTCGCAAGGCCGAGCGATTTTGCTCCAGAACCTCGATATCTGCCCGCAGCCGTTTAAGCTGCACAAACAGGTCACCAATCAGGCCTCGCCGCTCTACGATGGAGTCCTGAGCGCTGATGTTCTTTACCTGAATCCAACCAGCGCCCAACCAGACGCCGTCGCGCGTCACAATCGACTCTGAAGGGCTCAGCTGATGTTGGTAAGCCAGCGCCTCTGGCAGATTTTCTGCCGCGTAAATGCCCTGCAACAGGCTACCCAACTGCCAGTCGCAGCCGACCTTGCTGCCGATCAGAGGCAGATTCAGATTGCCAGGAGAATCAGCAGAAGCGGCCCTGACATCAACGAATGACAGCTTGCCCAACGGCAGGTCCATCAACACCTCGGCCAGGTTATCCAAGCCTTCGATACAGATTGCCTGCAGGGATTCTCCCAGAACCGACTCAACTGCCAATTCCCACCCACTGTCAATGCGCAGGCCCTCTGCCAGGCGCAACTGATTGTCGAATCCTTTGGCCTGTAGCCACTCATTCAGCTTCGGATTGTCCTGGCCAAGCGCTGCCTGCTGCAGAGCCTCCAGAGAAGCCAGCTTGCCCTGAGCGGTTTGCAGCTCACCACGGAGCTGATCCAGTTCAGACTGATTCTCTGCAATTGACTGTCTGCATACTGCAACTTCGTCACTGGAGGACAGATCGCTCTTTAGCTCGTCGACTTCCTTTTCCAGCGCTTCCAGTTGCTGCTCATCGGTGCTCGCAGTGCTGCTGGGCATCTCGGCCAGTCGATTCTGCTCTTCCAGTAAACGTTTTCGACGCTCTAATGCCCTGTCAATTGACTGCTCGAGCTGCTGGATCCGCGATTGTTCGACTTCTGCGGTTTGCCTGGGTTCTTCAGCCCGCTGATTGAATTCATCCCAGGCCTGCTGCCACTCCTGTAAAGCCGTCTCCGCGGCTGCCAGCTCAGTGGCTGACTGCTGCTCTTCATCACGGGTAGTTTCAAGTTCCGGCTCAATGGTTTTAAGCTCGGCATCCAGCTGGGTGATCTTTCTCAGATCAATATCAAGCTCTTCTTTGGTCTGCTCCCAGCCCTCTTCGGTCTCGGACAAATCCAGCTTAAGCTGCTCCACTCTCTCCAGATGGTGCTCAATTGACTGCTCTATCCGGGCTATGTCATTACCCAGACTGTAAAAACGAGCCTGCACTTCGCCCAGGGCATCGGTGAGCTCCGCATTGTCAGCGAGATGCTGCTCAACGCTGGCATCCAGCGCTCTCTGCTCCGCGATCGTCGCCTCAATTTGAACTTCCAGCTGACCGATTTTTTCCTGATTCTGTTTCAGCTCAGCGTCCAGGCTCTGCCAGCGCAGCGCATTGAGATTTGCGCTCGTCTGACGCTCTTCCGCTTTGAGCTCACCGTACTTTTCAGCCGCGACCGATTGTCGCTTGAGATGCTGTAGCTGACGCTCGAGCTCCTCCCTGATATCTTCCAGCCGCTCCAGATTTTCCTTGGTCCGCTTAATTCGACTTTCGGTTTCCTTCCGACGTTCCTTATATTTGGAGATGCCCGCAGCTTCTTCGATATAGACACGCAACTCCTCCGGTTTCGATTCGATCAGTCGAGAAACCATGCCTTGCTCGATGATTGAATAGCTGCGCGCACCAAGACCCGTACCCAGAAAAATATCGGTGATGTCTTTACGCCGGCACTTGGTGCCATTGAGGAAATAGGTCGACTGCGCCTCACGGTCAACCCGGCGCTTGATTGAAACTTCGGTGAAGTTAGCGTACTCACCGGTCAATTTGTGATCGTGATTATCGAATACCAGTTCGACGCTGGCCTGCCCCACCGGCTTGCGCGCGCTGGAACCATTGAAGATCACATCAGTCATATGCTCGCCGCGAAGGTTTTTGGCGGAGCTCTCGCCCATTACCCACCGGACTGCATCGATCACATTCGATTTGCCGCAGCCATTCGGACCGACCACTGAGCACAGATTGGAGGGAAAATTGATCGTGGTCGGATCCACGAAAGATTTGAAGCCGGCTAATTTAATACACTTAAGACGCATTAAGCGATGACTCGAGCGATCCCGATACCGTCTATTGACTGGTTATTTAAGGACTGGATGTTATTAGTATTTGTAACGCCTGTGGTTGACGCTGACCACGGCGCCGGAGTGCAGCAGCATGCCTCTCCTCAATTCTGGCGATTCTAGCGCATGCTCGCGCCTAAAAACACTATATATTGGGTTTGATGCCAAAATATTGCCCCATCCGACCTCTTGACTGAACAGCCCGATGGAAGACGGAAGCCTCGCGCGCCCGGCAAGCAGGCCCCCGCCCTGGCATCTGACCGACTCGCCAGATTGGCCAAACAGGACAGCCTGTCTCGTTGTGTCAACCCAATGACACGAATCGCGCCGGAGAGTATGAACTATAGTGGATAACAGCAGGGACAGCTGTTCGGAATACAGGGACGTATTCTTCTGCTGCCTCGCCATGATTCACCATCGTCCAAAACGCGAACGGAACGCTCAGATAAGCCTTTGGAGGGCCCCTATATGCTGAAATTGGAACTCCCGAATGATATCCAGACCCGCCTGGAATTACTCTCTCTCAGCACCGGCATATCGATCCACTTTTTTGCCCTTGAGGCGATCCTGAAATACCTTGACGGCATTGAGAGCAGGCGTCAGGCACCCAGTGAAGGTCATGGGCAATCGGGCATGGGAGAGGTCGCTGCCCCGGCGTAGGCTGGCTCATGGCGCGTTTGCAACAAGAAGGCGCCACCGAAGAGAAAAAGCGCCATGACTGAGAACAAGCCTTTACTGCCCTGCTGTAGAGGGCGACTTGTGCAGCCGCATGCCGGTTCAGAAGGATACAAAAATTGGTCGGGACGACAGGATTTGAACCTGCATTTTAACCTACTGTTTAATAATGTTATTTAATTATAAATATATTCTTATACCGTAAATTATACCGTATTCCTTAAATCTCATTTACCAGACTGCGCTATGCCCCGAAAAAAGATTGGGAACGAGGCCCCCATTCCGAACATGGGCGGAGAACCCTCTAAGTGCTGCCAATTATTCTAATACCAATCCACTTTTACTTGGGATAGCCTAGGGAAGCAGCAACCGTCGTCGACTGTCCCTAGTATTGTGGAGAATAAAAATGCTGTCTCAATTTATAGATCCTGGTTCAATCATAGTGGTTTTGCTGCCTCTGCTGGCCGCATATCTAGCCTCAAGCTCACCCGCTCAGGGTACAATTCTTGCGCGTCAAATCGTACTGGAAGTCGCACTTATCGGTGTATTTATCGGCGCGGTTGCTATGCTTGGAAACTTAAGGGACATAGAAACCCTCGGTCCAGCCACTGCAATATTATTACTCGTCGTGGTTTACGGCTTTCTTATATTCGGGATAACGTCTGTAATTCCAGCATCAAATTCGGAGGTACATTCGGCCTCACTTGTTCGTAGGATAATTGCAGTCTTATTATTCCTTCTAACCCTAGGGCTAGCTATTGCGCAGGGAGCTGGTTTACCAGGATACCTTTATCCAGAGGCTCTTGTTTACGTTGTGAGTTCGATGGCTGTGCTTGGGATAGTAAGAAGGTCAATGGGTAAATCGGACATCGTGCAGACAATTGTTAGCCGACTGCCGCATATTGGGCTTTACGGACTGTTTCTCAGCTTGATACCAGTCCTCGGAGGCATAACAGACCCCAGAAGTATCGGCCCCGCTCTCGCATTTGGCTACTTAAGCTTCTTATACGCAGGTATCGCATCGGTCGGCTATAAACTAGCGAACCCCTCTATCACTAACGAGATAAAACCTGTGGGTTGGCCATTCGTCTGTTGGACATTAGTTGTTCTGTTCACTTCAGGCATGCTGATTCTAGCCAGCTTGCAACTTTCTACGAATTAAAGCACTTAAGGGTTAACCCAGTAGGTAGGATATGTGACCAAGGGCAAGCTGAAAAGCAAGCTGATAACAAAGCTCAGTGACACCACATCACTAGCCCTCTGTATGATTTATGCTCTTCAGGATGCACTACGGGTAACGCCACAAAATATTGCGACCGAACTTATCGCGCAACTAAGCGAAACCATTCAATCGGCGGAACGATTGCTTGAGCACGTTTCCAGCTCAGACCCCACCCTCGTGGCTGAAACCTTTTACGAACTTGGCTTGCTTATTGGCCTTGCACAAGGGGAAGTCGACGCGGCTTACAGATACGGTAGAGATAGGAAAGCCAAATCTCTCGGCGGAAAGAAAAGCGCAAAACGAAGTCCCTACAAAGACCATGAAAACATCTTGTTGAGGCACCTCTGTTTCAAATACCTAGGAATCCACAGGGACCATTACGATGCATCGGATGCATTTAATGATGAAACAGACCTTGATATGCCTCCGCAGACTTTCCGAGGCTATTACTCAAAATTTATGAAAGGAGAGCCACTCTGGAAAGACTCTGCATTTACATTCCCGCAAGGTGAGGGTCGACTGGAGTTAATTCTGCAAGTACTTGCCACGTGTAGAGATAACTAGTTACCAAACACATCTCTTTTTGTCTCTAATTATCCTATGAGCCTTTTCAACGTTCGGAGGCTCATATGGCCCGTCGCTTCTTACGTATTTCTAACGTAATAGAGAGAACAGGATTATCTCGTTCCCATATATATCGTTTGCAATCCTTAGGCAGATTCCCCAAGAGCATCAATCTCTGCGGAGGTCGCGCAGTAGGCTGGCTTGAAAGCGATGTAGAAAACTGGATTGATTCTCGAATTGAGCAGTCTCAAAACGGAGGTGAAATATGAGCCTTCGCAAAAGAATTAATCAAAATTGCAAAGGTTGCATTTACGACCCTTATGCAGCGGGTACCTGGCGACAACAAACAACGCTCTGTCCAGCAATTAATTGCCCATTCCACGAAGTACGGCCATTAACTAAGTCTGAAATCCCTGTTGTTGTCTTGGACTACTACCAAGTTTCAAAAGAGCAATATCAGAAAATCAGGCTTCAAATATCTGGGGAGGGCAAGAATGTCTAATTTAAGCCTCGTCACACCCCCAAATCGGCCCGATATGGACACAGAGGTGGTCTTAGAGGGCATAGACTACCCCTTAATCGAACCAGGCCAGTATGAGGCCTATTTGGTGTCATACGAAACGTCCACGAGATTCGCGAAAAAGGTTCCTGGAGACAATACTTACATGGATGGGGGCAAAGTTTATGTGCATTTTAGAATCGACCCCCTTAACAATGCAGGACTGGGTAACCAGGAAATAATTGTCTTCATGTCATTCAATGCCAAGACCATCAAGAGGCCATTTGGCAGGAACGGCAAATTTACAGCTGCTAGACGTGGTAATTATGGGAAATTAATGCGTAGATTTTTTGGGACAGAGGAGTCTACAGGAGCAACGCCAAATGCTCTGAAAGACAAGCTCTTTATTGTGAGTGTGAGAACGGTTGAGAAAGACGAGAAGCAAAGGCGTCTTCGTAAAGAAGAGAGATATTCTGTGATTGATAAGATTGTGGACTACGCTTAGTTGTAGTTTCAGTTATACCTGTACCTAGAGTTATAGCTATAGCTACTTTGTCATACCCCAGAATGCGTCCTAAATAACTGAATTTAATAAATTTGGGTACATGATTAGTAGAACCCAAATATCTGGCTAGAAACTAGCTACTCTAGGGGGTATGGTCTTGCCCAGCCCCCTAGCATGTCATCTTGCGAGTTACGAAATCAGGAAGGAGTGAGTCTGAATAGGACCCACAAAAAAATAGCGGCTTCCTGAAACAATCCAATGCTTCTGGAAACCGCAACCACACAATCTCTTGGAGTATATAAACAATCGTCTTTTCGAGTTCTTTACATTAACGGACATGACGCATCATGAGTAAAACACCCGTCAAACGTGGCAGGCCAGCAGGTACGCGGGCTAGACAACTTGAGTTAAAGCAAACGCTTCTGGAGCATCCAGACGTTCCTACGGTGATTGAGACGGTCGTTAGAACAGCCCTTGATGACACACACAAGAATCAAAC
>Ga0181570_10001166_pt1 | contig 23072 bp, 21 predicted proteins | sample 101ome_18_FD_148667 | JGI IMG/M metagenome (GOLD analysis project Ga0181570, IMG submission 148667) | Coastal salt marsh microbial communities from the Groves Creek Marsh, Skidaway Island, Georgia - 101406AT metaG (spades assembly) | ecosystem: Environmental > Aquatic > Marine > Intertidal zone...
CTGCGCGCGCAGATCTCCGTCCTGGCGAATGGGCCGCACCCCGAGTTCAAGGAGCACGTCCCCCACGGCCAACCCGGCCCGATCGGCTGCGCTACCGGGGCGTACCTGACGGAGCAGGGCCCCGGCATCGGCGGCCACGGCGAAGGCTTCCGCCAGCTTGCTATCGAGAGGCTGCACCGCCAGGCCTAGATCGGCCCGGCGCACCTGCCCATCGTCTGCCAGGGCCTGGGCGATGCGCTCGGCCATGGCCGCGGGGATCGCGAAGCCAATCCCCACGTTGCCTCCGTTGGGCGCAAAAATCGCCGTATTAATGCCAATGAGACGCCCGGCGAGGTCAATCAGCGCGCCCCCGGAGTTGCCGGGGTTGATAGAGGCGTCCGTTTGAATGAAGTCCTCGTAACCCTCAATACCGAGGCCGCTGCGCCCCAGGGCGGACACGATGCCCGAGGTCACCGTTTGCCCAATACCGAAGGGATTGCCGATAGCCACCACGAAATCTCCGACCCGTAGGGCTCGGGAATCGCCAAAGGCCAAGGCCTTTAGGGGCGGCAGTGCCTTGAGCGCTTCCGGATCGAGCTGCAGCAGAGCGAGGTCCACCTGGGGGTCGGCGCCGAGGCGGCGGGCCGGCAGCTGGGCGCCACTGGCTAGGGTCACGGCGATGCGATCGGCCTGCCCCACCACGTGGTGGTTGGTGAGCACGAGGCCCCGGGGACCGTCGATGATGACGCCGGAACCGGCGCTTCGGGCCTTACGTTGGCGCTGCGCCGGCACGTCGAAAAAGCGCCGGAAGAAGGGATCGCGCAGCAGGGGATTCGTCACGGTGACGTCCGTTTCCGTGGCGATATTCACCACGGCGGGAGTCACCGCTTCAAGCACCGGGGCCAGGGACGGTAGGGGCTCGCCGTCGGCCAGCTGAGCCGGAAGGGCCCCTAGCGCGGCCAAGGGAAGGGTCAGCGCGAGGAGCACGCCCCCGAGAGCCCGCCGCCATCGCGTTCGAAGCACGCTAAGCCCCATGGGCAGCCTCCCGGGGTCCCCGAGGATCGGGCACGGCGCCAGAGCCCAGCACGGCGATCCAGGCCACCAGGGACGCCACCCCCGCCGCGAGGTAGGGCACGGCGTAGCCCCCGGTCACGTCGTACAGCACCCCCAGGAGCGCAGGCCCCAGAGCAACCCCAAGGGTGGATAGGAGCTGGCTGAAGGAGTAGATCCGGGGGTATTCCCGCACGCCGAAGGCCTCCGCCAACAGCAGCGGTTGAAGCATGAGCAGGTTCCCTACGGTGGCGCCGAAGAACAGCGCGGCCCCGAGCACGAAAGGCGCGGAGTGGGCCTGAGCGAGGGTGGTCATGGCGCCGGCTTGAAGCACGAGGCAGATCAGGGCAAAGCGCCGCGTATCCATGCGGGTAATCAGCCAGCCGCCAAAAAAGCGGCCCAGGATGCTGGTGGTGGCCATGGCCGATACGGCGCTGGCGCCGGCAGCCGTATCCACCCGCACCGCGGCCATATTAAAGAGGTGAGCAATACCCCCCACCTGGGCGCCCATGCACAGCACCCAGGCTCCGGTTACGGTCAGGAAGAAGCGAGAGCGCAGCGCTTCCGCATAGACCCAGCCCTCGTCCGGCCGAAGGCTCGGGCTTTTCGCATTGGCCAGGGGCGGTTCCTCTTCCCCGCTGCGGGGGCCCCGCACGACTAAGGCCGTAATGGGCACGATGCCCAAAAACCACGCCGCCGCGAGCCAAGGTACGGAGGCCTCGAGGCCGAGGCGGGTAATGAGGGAGGCGGCCACGGGGGTTAGAAGGATGCCGCCGAGAGACAGGCCCGTGGAGGTGATAGAGAGCGCTACGGAGCGGCGGGCGGAGAACCAGCGTGCCACCAGGGTGGTCGCAGGCACCAGGGCCGAGCAGGCATGGCCCACTCCAAAAAGCATGAGCGCCCCGTAGAGCGCGATCAGATTGGGCGCGTGGCCCAGGGCCAGGAGCGCCACCGCTCCCAGCACGCCGCCAAAGGCGAGGGTCCAGCGGGGATCGTGACGCTGGAGCAGGGGCGCAGCAATCATGCCCGCCGAGCCGCTAGCCACAAAGAACAGGGCTACGCCCACGGAAACGACGCTCACGGGGTAGCGGCCCGTGGACACGAGGGCGTTCATCAGCACGGACATGTTGTAGAAGGCGAGGCCCGAGGTGAAGGTCAGCATCACGAACAGGGCCGCCACCACCTTCCACCCGTAGTAGACCCCCTGCTGCATGGCTGTGTGCTCCTTCTCGCCCCGGTCCCTTGCGGGGCCCTTGGCCTTGCGCTGGGCCCGCGGGGTCGCCAAGATTGCGCCCCTTCCCCCCCAAGCAAGGTAGGTCATCATTATGACTGAAACCGTCAACGTCGGCGGCCTCAAGATCGCCGCAGAACTTTACGCCCTGGTTCGCGATGAAATTGCCCCGGGCACGGGCGTCGACCCGGAACACCTCTGGACCGGCCTGGGCGCGATTATCCGCGACCTCGCCCCGCAGAACGCCGCCTGCCTCGCGAAGCGCGATGCGCTCCAAGCGCAAATCGATGCCTGGCTTGAGGCGGACCCGAGCCGCGCCGCGGACCCGGCAGCCCAGCAGGCCTTCCTCGCCGAGATCGGCTATATCGTGCCGACGCCGGCGCCCTTCAAGGTCAGTACGGCTAACGTCGATCCGGAGATCGCCCAGCTCGCCGGGCCCCAGCTCGTGGTGCCGGTGGACAACGCCCGCTACGCGCTGAATGCCGCCAACGCCCGCTGGGGCAGCCTCTACGATGCCTTTTACGGCACGGACCTCATCCCCGAGGGCGAAGGCACGGAGAAGGGCAAGGGCTACAACCCGGCCCGGGGCGCCCTGGTCATCGACCGCGCCAATGCCTGGCTCGACGAAGTCTTCCCCCTGACCGCCGGCAGCTGGGCTGAGGTGGAAAGCCTCGCGGTGGACGGCGGGCAGCTTCAGCTCACGGGCGCCCAGGGCGCCACGGCCCTCGCCAACGGCGACGCCTTCGTGGGCTTCAACCGGGACGGCGACCGCCTCGCCCAGGTGCTCCTTCAGCACCACGGCCTCCACGCCGATTTGCTCATCGACCCGAGCGACGCCATCGGTGCGCAGCACAAGGCGGGCATCAAGGACATCGCCCTGGAATCGGCCATCAGCACCATCATGGACTGCGAAGATTCCGTCGCCGCCGTGGACGCGGCCGACAAGGTGCAGGTCTACCGCAACTGGTGCGGCATCATGAAGGGCACCCTCTCCGTCGCCTTTAATAAGGGCGGGGAAACCCTTGAGCGACGCATGAACCCGGACCGCACCTACCACGCGCCCGGCGGCAGCGCCCTCACCCTTCACGGCCGCAGCCTCCTGCTGGTGCGGAACGTGGGCGCCCACGTCATGACGGAGATGGTGACCACGGAGGCCGGAGACGCGGTCCCGGAAACCTTTGTGGACGGCATGATCACGGCGCTAGCCGCCATGCACGACCTAAAGGGCACGGGGGCCCTGCGCAACAGCCGCGCCGGCAGCGTGTACATCGTGAAGCCCAAGCAGCATGGGCCGGAGGAGGTCGCCCTTTCCGTGCACCTCTTCTCCCGCATCGAAGCGGTGCTGGGCCTTGCCCCGAACACCCTGAAGATCGGGATCATGGACGAAGAGCGCCGCACCACCGTGAACCTGAAGGCCTGCATCGAGGCCGCCCAGGAGCGGGTGATCTTCATCAACACGGGCTTCCTCGACCGCACGGGCGATGAAATCCACACCCACATGCGCGCCGGTGCCATGATCCCCAAGCCCGAAATCAAAGGGGCCCGGTGGATGCTGGCCTACGAAGATTGGAACGTGGACGTGGGCCTGGCCTGCGGCCTCGCGGGGCACGCGCAAATCGGCAAGGGCATGTGGGCCATGCCTGACGAAATGGCTGGCATGATGGCGGCCAAGGCGGCCCATCCGGAAGCCGGCGCCAACTGCGCTTGGGTGCCCTCCCCCACGGCGGCCACGCTCCACGCCCTCCACTACCATCAGGTGGACGTGCGGGCGCGCCAGGACGAGATCGCCCAGCGCACCCCGGCAGCCCTCGAAGCCATTCTCTCGCCGCCCCTTCTCGGGGACCGGTCCCTCAGCGCTGAAGAGCGCCAGCGGGAGCTCGATAACAACGCCCAGGGCATCCTCGGCTACGTGGTGCGCTGGGTGGAACAGGGCGTGGGCTGCTCCAAGGTGCCGGACATCAATGATGTGGGCCTCATGGAAGACCGGGCCACGCTGCGCATCTCCAGCCAGCACCTCGCCAACTGGCTACTCCACGGCCTCGTGGATAAGCAGCAGGTGGTGGAAACCATGCAGCGCATGGCCGCTATCGTCGATCGGCAGAACGAAGGGGACGCGGCCTACCGGCCCATGGCCCCGAACTTCGAAGACTCCGTGGCCTTCCAGGCGGCCATGGATCTGATCTTCGATGGCGTGAAAGAGCCGAACGGCTACACGGAAGCCACGCTCATGCGTCGACGCCGCGAGTTCAAGGCCAAGGTCGCCGCCGGCGGCTGATCGGCCCTTGACCTGACCCTGCCCCCATCCCATGCTGAACGCTGGGATGGGGGATAACCGCGGCTTTTCAGCGCGGTTTGGGGAATGATTCATGACAACCTCAAAGGCTGCACTCGCAGCCGAGGGCGGGCTCTCGCTTCGAGAAGCCCTCACGGCCATGCCCCGCGCGGAGCAAACGCGCTGGGATAGCACAGCCCATTGGATTCGCTGGCTGGTGATGATTCGCGCACCGGTGCTGGTGATGACCTTCTGTTCCGCCGCGGGCGCCGGGCTCCTTACCCTCTATGAAGCGCAGCAGGGCCTCGGTCCCTACCCCGACCCCATGCTGTGGGGGCTCACGGTCCTCGGGCTGTTGCTGGCCCATGCCACGAATAATCTGCTGAACGACGCCACCGATAGCCACCGGGGCCTCGATAAGGGCAACTACTTTCGGAATCGCTACGGGGTCCATGCGCTTGAGCAGGGGCTTATCAGCAAAGCCGCGTTTTATCGGGTGCTGATCGTCACCGGCGGTGCCGCGGCGCTTGTGGCCGTCGCGCTGCTCGCCCTTCGGGGGCCCGGACTGCTCTGGCCCCTCCTCCCTGGAGCCCTTTGCCTGCTGTTCTACACCTGGCCCATGAAGCAGTGGGGCCTGGGGGAAGGGGCGGTGTTCTGGGTCTGGGGGCCACTCATGGTGCTGGGTACGCAGTACGCCATCGCAGAGACACTCAGCCTTGGCAGCCTAACCCTTAGCGTGCTCCTGGGCCTGGGGCCGTCCATCGTGATCTTCGGCAAGCATATTGATAAGGCGGAGCTGGATCGGGAAAAGGCCATGCGGACCCTGCCGGTGCGCCTCGGGGAGCGGGCTTCCCGAGGCGTGCTGGCGGCCTTCACGGTGCTTCAATTTCCCGTGTTGCTTCTGGCCTGCGTGACGGGCCACCTGCCCTGGCCCACCCTGCTCGCGCTGCTGAGCCTACCCAGTGCCTGGCGACTCGTGCGGTGCACCCGGGCGCCCCGGCCCGAAAGCCGGCCCGAGGGGATCTCCGAAGCCCAGTGGCCCCTGTGGTTTGTTGCCTACGGATTCGACCACACGCGCCGCTTCGGGCCCCTGCTTTTGCTGGGCCTTCTGCTGAGCACGGTGGTTTAGGAAGGCCCGGAGAACCCGGGCCTTCCGATCGGTGCTTAGCCCTGGAATTCCGGGACGTGCACCGTCAGCCCGTCGAGGGCATCGGTGTAGATGATCTGGCAGGACAGACGGGAGGTGGGCTGGCGCTCGGGGTTGAGATCCAGCATGGACTCTTCCATATCCTCAAGGCCGCCGCACTTGTCGGCCCAAGCCTCTTCCACGAACACGTGGCAGGTGGCACAGGAGCACTGCCCGCCGCAGTCCGCGTCGATCCCCGGAACGCCGTTCTGCACAGCATTTTCCATCACGGAAATCCCTTCCGTGCCATCAATCTCATGCCGCGCGCCGTCGTGGGTGATGAAGATCAGCTTGGACATAGTGAATCCCTTAGTGTGTGCCGGACCCCGATGGCCCGAACGCTGCAAAACGTGATTCTAGCCTCACCTTTTGCCCCCGTGTCTACCCCAGGGGGCGTTTTTTCGCGTAAGCCCTAGGCTAGCGCGATCTTAAAGGTGTCGAGGAGGCGCCAGAAGGCGCGGGCCGCGAGCTCCGGGTGATAAACCGCAGAATCGATGGCGCACCAGCCATGGCTGGCCCCGCCGTAAACTTCTACCTCATGGGGGCGACCCGCTGCCTCCAGCGCCGCCCGAAGCACGGTCTTATCCTCTGGAGCCCGGGCATCGTCGTTTTCCGCAATGGCCATGAGAAAGCGTGCATCGCTTTGGGCAATGAGGTGGTGAGGGCTGCCCTCCCCCTCGGCGACCATGCGGGACCCGTGGAAGGTGGCCCCGGCCTTGATGCGATCGGCCCGCGCTGCGGCGCTTTGAAGCACCATGGGGCCGCCCATGCAGTAGCCCGTGGTGCCCATGGGCTTCGCGCTATCGACCTCAGGCTGGGCATCCAGAAAATCCACGAAAGCCTTCGCATCCGCCATGGTCGTTTCCGCACTCAAGCTGCGAAAGAGGGGTAGGACCCGCGCCCGCACCGCCTCTTGCCCAAACTGGGCCCCAGCCTGCACCACCGGCGCGGGGGTTTTGCGGTAGTAAGGATTCACCGTCAGCACTGCGTAGCCCGCCTCGGCGAGGCGCTGCCCCATGGTTTCGAAGGCCGGGCGCAAGCCGAGAATATCGGGCCACACCAAAACCGCCGGGGCCGGCCCCGTAGTCGGCGTGGAAAACACGGCGTCACAGGGACCGTCGGCCCCGGGAATCACCACCCGCCGAGTCTGCACCGGCGCCGCTCGCACCCCGGCGGGGAGGGTCAAGGCCAGCGCCGCGCCAAGGGACAGGGCGGAGAAGCGACGCCGCGACAGGGCCGCGGCGGCCTCGTAGCGCCGCCCGTCTTCTAGGGTGTCTTGATCGCACATGATGAGAACTCCTGACTTAGGACTCTTGGGCAGCCCGCTCGCAAGGGCCGCAGGCGTCGAGGCGCCCCGCGTCCGCCAGCACGGCACGAATGAAATCGATCCACTGGGGATGATCCTGGGGATCCCAGACCGTTCCCATGGCGGCGAAGGCCTCTTCCGCCGGAACCCCTAGATGAATAATCCGGTACAGGGCCGAGAAGGCCGAAGCCCGGTAGTTCACCTGGCAATGCACGAGCGTCGGCGCGTCGGGCCGCGCTGCCATGAGTCCCGCAAAGGCGCGGAAATCCGCCACCGTGGGGTTAGCGAAATCCACGGCGAGATGGGCAAAGCCGAGGCCCTGGGCAAAAGCGAGGCGGTCCTCGTCGGGAAGCGCCCCGGGGTTGTCGCTAAAGGCCAGGTAGATAATGCGCTCAAAGCCAGCGGCCTTGATGGCCGGGAGCTGCTCCGCCGTGGGCTGGCCGGCGCTGGAAAAGGTATCGCTATAGCGCTTAAAACCGACGATCTCTTCCACGGAAGCCAGGGCGGGAAGCGCGAGCGCCGCCCCGAGGACCAGCAAGGCCCGGATAAGCTTTTGAACACTCGCAGGGAAAACCATGGCGCACTTCCTCGTGGGCAGCATCGATCGGTCTTGAAGGTAAGGGAGGGCCGGAAAAAAGGCCAGCGGGCCGTGGAGGCTCGTATACTCAAGGCTCCTGGGGCCAGGGAACACCGCCGTGCACAGTCTTAAACCGCCCACGCTGCTTGGCGCCTGGGCACCCATTGTCCTGACCCTAGGCCTTCTGACCTACCAGCTGCGCGTAGCCGGGGGCGGACCGCCCCACGTGCCCATTATTTTCGGCATTGCCGTCACCGCCGCCCTCGGGAGCCTTCGGGGCCACCGCTGGCAGGCCATGGAGAAGGCCATGGCCCAGGCCGTGGGCAGCGCAGTGCCCGTGATGGGCATCATGCTGACCGTGGGCCTCCTGATTGGCACTTGGATCCTCTGCGGCACCGTGCCCTGGCTCACCCTCGCGGCCCTGGCCCTGCTCGACCCCGCCCTCTTTCTCCCCGTGGCCTGCCTGGCCTGCGCCATGGTTTCCCTGCTTGTGGGCACCTCCTGGGGCACGGTGGGCACCCTAGGCCTCGCCCTCCTGGGTGCCGGGGAAAGCCTGGGCATCCCCGCCCCCATGACCGCCGGCGCCGTGGTGTCCGGCGCCTGGTTTGGGGACAAGCTTTCGCCGCTCTCCGACAGCACTAACTTTTCCGCGGCCATGGTGGGCACGGACCTCTACGCCCATATCCGGAACCTACTGCCCACTACCCTACCGGCGTTCCTGGTGGCGCTCGGCGCCTACGGCCTCCTGGGCCAAAGCACCGGAGGCGCCCTGGACGACAGCACGGTGGCGCTCCTGCGCGCGACGCTGGAGTCCCATTTCGTCTTCCACCCCCTGCTGGCGTTGCCACCCGCGGTGGTGCTGGCCGCGGCGCTCCTTCGCGTCCCCGCCCTGCCAGGCATCTTTTCCGGGGTGATCGCCGGTGCCCTCGTTGCTTGGCTCATTCAAGACGCGACCCTCGCCACGCTCTTACGGACGCTGATGGACGGCTACCAACCGGCCACGGGGGAGCCGCTGGTGGATACGCTGCTCGCCAAGGGCGGGCTCCTGTCCATGACCTGGGTGATCCTTCTGATCTTTGTCTCCATGATTTTCGGCGGCCTCCTGGAAGCCACGGGATGCCTCGATCGCATTCTGAACGCCCTCATCCATCGCCTTCACAGCCGCTTTCGCCTGTTCACGGCAGCCTTTCTCTCCACCCTGGGCATCAACGTGGCAAGCAACATCTTTGTCACCCTGGCGGTGAACGGGCGGCTTTTTGCCCCCGTGTTCCGGGGGGCGGGGTACAGCAGCGTGAACCTCTCCCGCACCCTTGAGGATGGGGGCACGCTGTCCTCACCGCTCATTCCCTGGAACGCTGGAGGCCTCTTCGTCACCAGCACCCTGGGCGTGCCCACGCTGCTCTATGCGCCCTTTGCCATCGCCAACTGGTTCGCCATGGCGCTGGATTTGCTGTATGCCGCCCTCGGCCGCTTCACGCCCCAGGCCAGTGCGACGGAAATCGCCCAATGGCGCCGGGATGAGAATCTGCTTTTCCACGAGGGTCGGTTGATCACCGCCGACGCCCTCCCCCCAAATACCTTTGCTGCGGAGCGCACGTCATGAGCCCGAGCCTTTCCGATCCCACCGGCGGCCTGAGCACCCACGATGCGGCCTTAGACGCCCGGAACGAGACCATCAAGATTTGGATCAACGGCGAACTGGTACCCCGGCCCGAGGCCAAGGTGTCGGTCTACGATTCGGGCTTTCTGCTCGGCGACGGCATGTGGGAAGGGCTGCGGCTCCACGGCGGCGTTTGGCCCTTTCTAGACGAGCACCTCGATCGCCTTTTCGATAGCTGCAAAGCCGTCAAGCTGGATATCGGCATGACCCAAGCGGAGGTCCGCGCCGCTCTCGATGCCACCGCCGCGGCCAACGGCATGACTGACGACGCCCACGCCCGGCTCATGGTGACCCGGGGTCCGAAGCGCCGGCCCTTCCAGCACCCCCAGCTGTCCCAGAGCGGCCCCACCATTGTCATCATCGCGGAGCACTCCCGCCCCGCCGAGGGCCTGCAAAGCCTAGGCATTCGCCTCGCCACCGTGCCCCAGGTGCGCGGCCTGCCCCACGCCCAGGACCCCAAGTTCAACTCCCACTCGAAGCTGAACTGCGTGCTGGCCTGCCTCCAGGCGGAGGCCGCCGGCGCCGATGAAGGGCTCATGCTCGACCCCCAAGGCTTCGTGAATACCACCAACGCCTGCAACTTTTTCATTGTCCGCCGGGGCGAAGTTTGGACTTCCACCGGGGACTACTGCATGAACGGCATCACCCGGCGAAAGGTGCTCGAGCTGTGCCGCCGCCACGGTATTCCAGCCTTTGAGAAGAACTATTCCCTTCAGGAGGCCTTAAGTGCCGATGAGGCCTTTCTCACCGGCACCTTCGGCGCCCAAACGCCGGTGCACAGCATCGATGGCATTGTCCTCGGCGACGGCACGCCCGGCGCCGGACCCATAACCCAACGTATCCAGACGCTCTATCGTGCGCTGATCGAGGAAGAGGTGGCGAAGCAGAGGGGATAGGAGAAAGGTGGAGCGGGCAGCGGGAATCGAACCCGCATCATCAGCTTGGGAAGCTGAGGTTCTACCATTGAACTATGCCCGCTTTGAGCGGTCCTCCCACAAACAACCCGGGAAGCCCCATCGCGGGGAGGGCAAAATTACGCGAAGCGCCCATCGCAGCGTTCGCCGGCGGCCTTCCTGCGGAAGTCCTGGGAGCCGGCTCACCCATTGAACTATGCCCGCTTTGAGCGGTCCTCCCACAAACAACCCGGGAAGCCCCATCGCGGGGAGGGCAAAATTACGCGAAGCGCTGGAAAAAGGCCAGCGCTTCACGCGTTTAGGTGCTACTTCCGGCGCACCACCACGGGCAGCTCGCGAATGCCGCGAATGAAGCTCGACCGCAGGTAGACGGGATCACCCACGACCTCGATGTCTTCAAAGCGGTTCATGATCTCTTCCCAGAGGATTCGCAGCTGCATTTCCCCAAGGCGGTTGCCGAGGCAACGGTGAATGCCGTAGCCGAAGGACACGTGGCTTCGGGCATTGGGGCGCTCGATCTGAAAGTCGTTGGGCGCCTCAAACTGGCTGTCATCCCGGTTACCGGAGACGTACCACATGGCCAGCTTGTCGCCCGCCTTGATCTGCTTGCCGCCCAGCTCCGTGTCCTCCAGGGCCGTCCGCGCCATGTGCGCGACCGGGGACTGGTAGCGAATGATCTCCGGGATCATGCCCGGGACCAGGCCCGGATTGGCCTTCAGCTTGTCGTATTCGCCGCGGAAACGATTCAGCGCCAGCACGCCGCCGGAAATGGAGTTCCGGGTGGTGTCGTTGCCGCCCACGATGAGCAGCAGCACGTTGCCGAGGTACTCGTTCGGCGGCATGTTCTTGGTGGCTTCCCCGTGCACAAGCATGGAAATGAGATCCGAGCCGGGCTGGTTCCGGGCGGCCCGCTCCTTCCATACGGCGTCAAAATATTCCCAGCACTTCCACAGCTCTGCGAAGCCCATTTCCGGGGTTTCGAAGACGTCAGGGTCGCCAATGGACTGGGAAACGTCGGACCAGTGAATCAGCTTGTGCCGATCTTCCTGGGGGACATCAAACAGGGTGGCCAGCATCTGCCCGGTAAGCTCTACGGACACATGGCGAACCCAGTTGAAGGTCTCGCCCACGGGCACGTTTTCAAGGATGGCCACGGCCCGCTCGCGGATCAGACCTTCCAGACGCGCCAGCTCCCGCTGGGTGAACATGGGCGCCACCACCTTGCGCTGCTCGTCATGCTTCGGCTGGTCTTCCATGATGAACATGGGCAGGTGGAAGGTGGGATCGGGGTCCGGGTCCGCAACGCCCCCGAGCTGGATGCCGCCCTTCCGGGAATCGGAGGAGAACACCTTGTGATTCGTGTCCACGGCCATGATGTCTTGGTAGCGGGTGACGGACCAATAGGGCCCGAACTGGCTGTTCTCGCAGCGATGTACCGGATCTTCCTTCCGCAGCCGCTCGAAATACGCCAGGGAGGCGTCCGCTTCGAAAAGCATGGGATGGCCAGGATTGAGGCTCTCCAGCGGGAGCTCATAGGGGCTCTTGGTGACGTCCACAGCCCACTGCTTCCAGGCCTCTTTGTTCGAGAGGCGCATGCGCTCGGACTGGGAAAGCTTTTCGTTGTCTTCCATGGGGGCTCCTTGGGGGAAAGGTGAGCAACGCCTCATAATAGCGCGTTCCCAGCGCCAAAAAAGCCTGCCGCCCGCCCCGGCATACCTAGGTCTCGGGCGCCGGGAGGTGGCACACTGAACTTTTTGCTCGGGGGGAATCGCATGGAGCTGAAGGACAAGGTGGTGGTCATTACGGGCGGCGCGAGCGGCATCGGTGCGGCGCTGGCCCGCCGCTTCGCCCAGGAGGGGCCCAAGGCACTGGCCATCGTTGATCGCAATGAAGCCGGCGCCCAGGCAGTCGCGGCCGAGGTCGGTGGCGTGGCCTACGGCGCGGACTTGCGGGATGAGCACGCCGTAGAAGCGCTCATCGACCAAATCGAAGGCGCCCAGGGCCCCATCGACCTCTTCTGCTCGAATGCCGGCATCGGCCTAGGCCGGGGTATCGACACCAGCTCGGAAGACTGGCGCACGATCATCGACATCAATCTCATGGCTCACGTCTTTGCGGCGCGCACCTTGGTGCCGCGCATGGTCGCCCGGGGCGGCGGCTACCTGCTGAATACGGCCTCCGCCGCCGGCCTCCTATCCCAGATTGGTTCCGTCACCTATGCGGTCACCAAGCACGCTGCCGTTTCCCTGGCGGAATGGCTCTCCATTACCCACGGGGACGAGGGCCTGAAGGTTTCCGTGCTCTGCCCCCAGGCGGTGGATACGCCCATGATCGCGGGGACGGAGCAGGGTGGGGTGGCCGGCGTTGACGGCATCATGGCCCCGGAAACGGTGGCCGACGTCGTCGTCGAAGGCATCCGGGCGGAGCGCTTCCTCATTCTTCCCCACCCCGAGGTGGAGACCTATCTCCAGCGTAAAACGGCGGACTATGACCGCTGGCTTGGGGGGATGCGCCGGCTCCAGGCACGCTACGGAGAAAACGCGGTGAAGGGGCTGGCTTAGGAAGCGCCCAGCCAGTTTTCCAATCGGCTTCCTAGGTCCGCCTTCTCCACCAAGGGGAAGGCGGACGATGGCGCATGGAGCATGCTCGCTGACATCAACCAAATTTCCGCTGTCAAAAGCTGCGCCGCCAGCGTTAGAGCCACGGCCTCTCCCCGCTGCTCCTGAAGGCGACAATCGACGAGCACTAGATCCGGGGCAGATGCGATTACTTCGGTGATTCCGTCGGAACCGTCGACAGCCGCGATCACCTCCAATCCGAAGCGATCTTCCAGCATCCTGTGAAGCGCGCGCCTCACTAGGGGGTTATCTTCCACAATCGCAATGCGAGGGCCGCCCGGCGAACGCTTCACGCGCTCTCCTCTCCAGGGAGCAGCAAGCCCCATCCATTTCGCTGGAACTTGGCAATCAGCTCTGGGGTAGATTTGGTCCGGAGCATCCGGAAAATATTGGAGCGGTGACTCTCCACCGTCTTTTCCGAGATGGAGAGGTCCTCAGCGATGTGTGCTGCCCCCCATCCGGACAGTAACCGCCTCAAAACTTGCAGCCTGCGGGAAGGCCAGCGTTCAAAGCGTACGCGTTCATCTCCCCATTGCATCTTGCGAATCCGCGCTTCATCCAAGCCAGCGTCCAGCACAACGGATCCGGAAAGGACCTCCCCCAGAGCAACCCCAAGCTCCTTCAAGGACAGCCGCTTGGTCAGATAGGCCGATGCACCTAGCTCCAGCGCCCTGACCGCATAGGCTTCCATGCAGTGCATGGTCAGCACCACGAGCTTACTGCGCCGAGAGCAGGCTGCGAGCTTCGGCAGCAGATCGAAACCCGACTGTTCGCCGAGGCTAAGGTCTACTAGGATGAGATCGGGATTACGCTCTAGGGTGAGCGCAATGGCTCCCTCACTGTCCTTGGCCTCAGCTACGGATTCAATGAGGGGCAAGGAGCGTAAACCAACCGCCATGCTTTCTCGAAGCAAGCTGTGGTCATCGACGATAAGAAGAGAACACGTCAATTTAGGATGCCTCGTCCTTGAGTCACTGCCGTTTTATTTAGCCAGCAAAAGAGGCGGATAGCGAGGGTGAAAACGTGAAAAAAATCGTAAGCGCCAACACCCTGATCGAGTTTCAATCCCTCGCAAGAGACTTTTACGACAGTATCTTCGAGGAAAGAGCCCGCCTGGCGGCGGCATTGCACAATGGTCCAATGCAGGAACTTGGGGCCGCAATGTTTGCCTTAGAAAGCAATCCCGATAGCCAACACTCCAAAGACACCCTGCTTAAGCTCTTCCAGCAGGCCATCAAGACTCTCCAGAATTTTGAGGCCTGGCTTCACAACACGGGATTTATGGTACTCGGGCTGGCTACGGGCCTTGACGCTTTTGCCAAGTCGCTGCCGGGGGAACCTATCGATCTGCAAATTTTCCAAGCGCCAACCCTAGATGCTCTAAAGCCGAAGGACATCTATCTCATTTTCAACTTCGCCTGCCATCAGGCGAGACGCTGCTCGCAGCAGGGCGCGGAAGGGCGCATTACGCTTGCCTACCACTGGGGGTACCTTTCCATACGGGCCCCCAACCTAGCCAGAACCGATGGCTCGCCTCCAACGTTTAATGAACTCACCGCGCAAAACATGACGAAGTTCTTAGTCCTCATGGGCGCTCGGATTACGGTCCGCCCTGAGAGCATCACCCTTACCCTTAAGGTTTGACCCCGGTTTCTGGAGAAAGCTTCGCGTGAATGCGAAAAATGCCGTACTCATTGTCCTCGATAGTCTAAATCGGCACCTCCTCGGAGCCTACGGCGGGAAGGAATTCGACACCCCAAACTTAGACGCTTTTGCGCGCGAGGCCCTCGTCTTCGATCAGCATCAGGTGGGCTCCCTGCCCTGCATGCCTGCGCGGCACGACATGCTCTGTGGCGTGCAGGATTTCCTCTGGCGGCCCTGGGGCTCCATCGAGCTGTGGGAGGCGCCAATCACTCGAGACCTCGAACGGGCCGGCGTCACCACCATGCTCGTGAGCGATCACCCTCACCTGTTTGAGAGCGGCGGCGAGAATTACCACTGCGACTTCACCGCCTGGGAATATCTTCGGGGCCACGAAGGTGATCCCTGGCGCACCGCAGAGGACCCCAGCTGGCACGGCGCCCCAGCGCTCCCGGCCCGCCGCGGCCACGGCCACGCCTACGACCTCAGTCGTACCTACTTTCGCGAAGAGGCAGATTTTCCCGGCCCTCAAACCATGACCGCCGCCGCGGACTGGCTACGACGCCAGGCGCCGCATCATGACCGCTTCTTCCTTCTGATCGATGAGTTTGACCCCCACGAACCCTTCGATACCCCCGAACCCTGGGCCAGCCGCTATGGGGAACCCGTGGATGGGGAGCGCATCATCTGGCCCCCCTATGCCATCGACGCCGTAGCCCGGGGGCGAATCACGGAAGCCGAGGGGCGCCAGGTGCGCAACAACTACGGCGCCAAGCTCAGCATGATCGACCATTGGCTCGGAAAGGTGCTGGCGGCCCTCGAGGAAACGGGCCGGCGTGAAGATACGATGGTGATCATCACCACGGATCACGGTCACTACCTGGGCGAGCGGGATCTTTTCGGTAAGCCCGGGGTCCCGCACTTTGAGCCCCTCTCCCACATTCCCCTGATGATCCAGGGACCCTGCATCGCCCCGGGACGCTACCCCCACCTGAGCACCACGGTGGATATTCATGCGACCCTCTGCGATCTCTTTGGCCTCACCCCGAGCCAAGCCGGGCACGGCACCTCCCTGCTCCCTGCCTTGGCGAATCCTTCCCAGAAAACCCGGGATTGGGCCCTGGCTGGAGTGTTCGGACGTTGGGTGCAGATCACCGATGGGCGGTTTAAGTACGCCCGAGGCCCCGTGGACCCGAGCAACCTACCCCTATCCCTATGGTCGAACCGCTGGTCCACCATGCCCGTGCGCGGCATGGCCTCCCTGCGGCTCCCGGAGCCCGACCACCGCGCCTTCATCGATTTCATGCCCGGCGCCACCATCCCCGTGCTGCGCCAGCCCTTCGCCCCCGGCGACCCCCTGCCCTACTGGGCCCTGGGGATGAAGCCGGACCAGCACGTGCTCTTCGACCCCGAAAACGACCCCGAAGAGGCCCACAACCTGTGTGGCACACCCCGGGAACAGCACAGCCTGGAGTTGCTGAGCCATGCCCTTCACGCCGTGCACGCCCCGGAGGAACAGTGGGCGCGCCTCGGCCTTAAGCTTTAGGACCCACCATGACCCTAGAACACCCCTTCGCCGATCTTGTCGGCTTTTCCGTCACGGAACGCACGGAGAAGCACTGCGTGACGGAGCTGGCCCTCGAGGAAAAGCACCTAAACCCAAACGGGGTGGTGCATGGGGGCGTGCTCTATACCCTCGCCGATACGGGCATGGGGGGCGCGCTCATGGCAGCCCTTCCCGAGGGCCACTACTGCGCCACCATTGAAATCAAAATCGCCTACTTTCGCCCGGCGAAGGAAGGGGTGGTCCGCTGCGTGACTGAGCTAGTACACCTAGGGCGGCGCACCGCGAGCCTCGAAAGCCGCCTAGAGCTTGAGGGCAAAACCCTCGCCCGCGCCTACGGCACCTTCATGATCCTGAGCCACGAAGGCTAAACCAGGGGCTTTTTGGGCAGGCACAAAAAAGCCCCGCGAGGCGGGGCTTTTGGGACGTTCTGACGAACGCTTGGGCTAGCTTTTGAACTCCGCCACCAGCGCGGAGATGGACTGCTTCGCATCACCGAAGAGCATGCGCGTGTTCTCCTTGAAGAACAGCGGGTTGTCCACGCCGGAGAAGCCCGAGCCCATGGAGCGCTTGAGCACGAATACGGTGCGTGCATGGTCCACGTTGATGATGGGCATGCCGTAGATGGGGCTGTTTTCGTCTTCCCGGGCCGCCGGGTTCACCACGTCGTTGGCCCCAATAACCACCACCACGTCCGTGTTCGGGAGCCGGGGGTTGATGTCGTCCATTTCCACTAGCTGCTCATAGCTGACGTTGGCCTCGGCCAGCAGCACGTTCATGTGCCCCGGCATGCGCCCGGCCACGGGGTGGATGGCGAAGTTGACCTCGGCGCCATTCTTCTCAAGAAGCTCCCCCAGTTCTCGCACCACGTGCTGCGCCTGCGCCACGGCCATGCCGTAGCCCGGCACGAAGGTCACGGACTGGGCCGCCTCGAGAATGAGGAAGGCGTCATCGGCAACGATGGGCTTCACCTCGCCCTCCACCTTGGTCGCTGCCTTCGCCGCGCCGAAGCCGGAGAAGAGCACGTTCGCGAGGGACCGGTTCATGGCCTTACACATGATGTTGGTCAGGATGATCCCGGAAGCCCCGACCAGCGAACCGGCCACGATCAGCAGGTTGTTGCCAATGGCAAAGCCCGCGGCGCAGGCCGCAAGGCCCGAGTAGCTGTTGAGCAGGGAAATCACCACGGGCATGTCAGCGCCGCCGATGGGGATGACCGCCATCACCCCGAGCACGAGGGACAGGGCAAGCAACACCCAGAACCACTGGGACCCCAGAGCGGGCTCGATGCAGAACATCACGGAGGAGCCCACGATCCCCAGCAGGATTAGGGAGTTCACGATGCGCTGGCCCGCAAACACGATGGCCGCCGTGGTCATGCGCTCGGACAGCTTGCCGTAGGCGATAAGGCTCCCGGACGCCGTCACCCCGCCAATCAGGATCGACAAGATGATCGTGATCAGGATGAAAGTGGACGGGGAAGAGGTCCCAAGAATTTCGTCGTAAAGCGCTGCCCAGCCCACGAGCAGGGACGCCGCCCCCCCGGAACCGTTGAAGAGCGCGACCATCTCGGGCATGGAGGTCATGGCTACGAGGCGCGCCGCGAGCGCACCGACCACCGTGCCGCCCAGGGTCGCCAAGGCAATGACCTCAAAGGAGACGATGCTGTCCGCCAGCAACGTCACAATGATGGCCAGGGCCATGCCCACGGCGGAGTACAGATTACCCCGGCGCGCGGAGTCCGGATGGCCCAGCATTTTCAGGCCCAGAATAAAAAGGGCCGCGGAAATGATGTAGGCGAAGTTAACCAGTTCAGCACTCAGGTTCATGCTGCGCCTCCCGTGGGCTTCTTGCGGAACATGGCGAGCATCCGGTCCGTGACCATGTAGCCACCCACCACGTTAATGACGGCAAAGAATACGGATGCGCCCCCGAGCCAGGTGGCCATCTCGCTGTTGTTGGCACCAGCGGCGACGAGCGCCCCGAGCACCGTGATGCCGGAAATCGCATTTGCGCCGGACATGAGCGGAGTGTGCAGCGTCGCCGGCACCTTCGAGATCAGCTCGAAGCCGAGGAAGATGGACAGCATGAGAATGAATGACAGAAATACCGCTTCCATGAGCTGATCTCCCCCTATAGGTTCTTGATGGTTTCGTTGACGATCGCGCCATCGTGGGTGATGACACAGCTCTTCAGGATGTCGTCCTCAAGATCAAGGCCGAAGCTTTGCGCTTCCCCATCCCAGAACTCATCTACGAGGTTGAAGAGATTCGCGGAGAACATCTCGGAGGCATTCTGGGCGACTTCGCTGGGCAGGTTGCCCAGGCCGATGATCTTCACACCGTTGACGTCGACCACTTCTCCGACCTTCGAGCCTTCCACGTTTCCGCCCGTTTCCACCGCCATGTCGACGATGACCGAGCCAGGACGCATGCCCGCGACCATGTCCGCGCCGACAATGCGGGGCGCCGGGCGGCCAAAGACCTGGGCCGTGGTGATCACCACGTCAGCCTGGGCGATGGCGGCCTTCATGCCTTCCCGCTGTTTCTCGAGCTGCTCCGGGGTGAGCTCCCGGGCATAGCCCTGATCCGTTTGCCCCGTATCTCCAAGGTCAATCTCGAGGAACTTCGCCCCGAGGGATTGCACTTGCTCCGCCACCACGGGGCGCGTGTCGAAGGCATCCACCCGAGCGCCGAGGCGCTTCGCCGTAGCAATGGCCTGAAGCCCCGCTACCCCGGCGCCAATAATGAACACCCGCGCCGGCGAAATGGTGCCTGCGGGGGTCATCATCATGGGGAAAATTTTGTTGATCTGCCGCGCTGCCAGCATGACCGTGACGTAACCCGCCAGATTGGCTTGGGAGCTCAGCACGTCCATCTTTTGCGCCCGGGTGGAGCGGGGCACCATTTCCATGGAAATCGCCGTTACGCCCTTGGCCGCAAGCTTTTCGATCAGCCCGCGCTCATTGAAAGGATCAAGCAGGCTCGCGTGCATGGCGCCCGCTTTCAGCAAGGCCACATCCTCATCGCTGGGCTTGCGGATGCGAAGCACCAGATCCGCCGCGCCCAGCAGCGCTGCACGATCGGTCTCGATGCGCGCTCCGGCCTCAACATAGGCCGCGTCGGCAAAGCCCGCGGCTTCCCCCATGGAGGCTTCCACTGCAACCTCGAGGCCCAGCTTCACCAGCTTTTTCACGCTGGCGGGGACCAGCGGCGCCCGCAGCTCCCCGGCAATGGTTTCCTTCGGAACACCAATTAGCATCAGTTTTTACCCCTACAGACACGAAGGAGGCGCCACGCTGGGCGCCTTGACGTTATCTTGCTTAATCTTGAAATCGACCTACGCGAACCCGGGACTGCCAGGCGGTCCCGGCGGCGATGACGGACTTTGCGATGGCGCGTGAATGAACACAACCTGTACAAAGCTTCGCGAGGGTATGAGATCGCCCCCGGGAATACAACTGCTGTACAACTCCTCACCAGGGTGCTTGGGGGCGCCCCTTGCGGGGGCCCCGGCGCCTCAGGAGAATCCCTAGGCTCGGGAAAGGGGGAGTGCCCATGTCATCATCATCGCCCAGCGTCAGCCGCCGGGCCTTCGCCCTCGGCATCACCTTTGCCGTGCTCTTCACCGCCCTAGCCACGGCGAGCCTCCTGCCCGGCGCGGAAACCTCCGGGCAAAGCGCTACCAAGGCCGGGGCCCGAGAAACCCTTCGCTGGCGCCTCCCCGTGGCCTTTGGCACCCAGCTCCCAGCCCTCGGCGACAACATCCTTATCGTTCGCGACGCCCTAGCCGAGGGTAGCGCCGGGTCCCTGACCCTCGAGGTGTTTGAACCCGGCGAAATCGTCTCGGCCTTTGCGATTACGGAAGCGGTGCGTCTCGACAAGGTACCCGCGGGCTACACCTGGCTGGGCTATGACCAAGGCCGGACCCCCGCCGCGCCCCTCTTTGGAGCCGTCCCCTTTGGCCTTTCTCCTTGGGCCTATCTGGCCTGGTGGTATGAGGGGGAAGGAGAACGGCTGGCCCTGGAGATCTATCACGACCAAGGCCTTCACCCGATCCTATGTGGCCTGATCGGGCCCGAAACCGCCGGGTGGTTTCGGAAACCCATCGACACCGCCGAGGACCTTGAGGGCCTCAAGATTCGCTTCGCCGGCCTCGGGGGCAAAACGCTCCAGGCCCTCGGCGCCTCCGTCACCATGATTCCCGGAAGCGATCTCTTCCAGGCGCTGGAGAAGGGTGCCATTGATGCAACGGAATATTCGCTGCCAGTGGTGGACGACAAGCTGGGCTTTCCCCGGGTGGCGCCCATCAACTACTTCCCCGGCTGGCACCAGCCCTTCACGGCCTTTCACCTCGTGGTGAACCTTCAGCGCTGGAACGGCCTCGCGCCGGCAACCCAAAGCGCCCTGGAAACCGCCTGCACCGCGGGAGTCACGCGGAACTTGGCGCGCTCCGAGGGGCTTCAAGGCGCCGTGCTCGAGCGCTTCCAAAGGGAGGGGGTGGATACGCGGGTCCTCGACCCGGCCCTGCTGGAAACGCTGCGCACCGCGGCCCAGGCCGTGCTCGAAGAGGAGGCCGCCGCAGATCCCACCTTCGCTCGGGTCTACGCCGATCAGCAGCGCTTTGCGGAGCGCTATGCGGTCTGGGATGCGCTGGCCTACCCCCGAAGCGCGGCGCCGTGAGCACCCTCCCCCACACGCGCCTCTCCCTCGCCGTGGACGGCTTTTTGCAGCGCCTGGGGCGCCTCGCGGCCTGGCTCTGGCTTGCCCTTTTGGCGGTCATCGTGCTGAACGTGACCCTGCGCTACGCCTTTGGGCAGGGCCGGGTGGAGCTTGAGGAACTGCAATGGCACCTCTACGCCCTGGGCTTTCTTTTGGCGCTCTCCGTGGGCCTGACCCTCGATGACCACGTGCGCGTCGACGTGCTGCAGGCTCGCCTGCCCCTTCGCCAGCGATGCTGGATCGAGCTCTACGGCATTCTCGGCTTGCTCCTACCTTTTGTGCTCCTCGTGCTGTTCTACTCCGGCCCCTTTTTGGCGGAATCCTGGCGCACGGGAGAAATTTCCCAGGCCCCCGGCGGCCTTCCCCTGCGCTGGCTGATTAAGGGCGCCCTGCCCCTGGGCTTCGCCCTGATCCTGCTGGCCGCCCTGGGGCGGCTCAGCCGCTGCTGCGCGCTGCTCTTCGCCTGGCCCCGGGGCCTGAACGATGCGGGCGCGGAGGGGGACTCGTGAGCGCCGCGGAGGGCCTTGCGGTCCTGATGTTTCTGGCCTTTATGGGGCTGCTCTTCACGGGCTTCCCCGTGGCCTGGGTCCTCGGCGGGCTGGCTGTCCTGTTCACGGCCTTAGCCATCACCCTCGAGCGCTTCGGGGTGATCGAGGCCGGGGTGGACTGGGCCTACGCGTCCATGACCGTGGAGCGCAGCTGGGATGTCATGACGAACTGGGTACTCGTGGCCCTCCCCATGTTTATCTTCATGGGCCTCATGCTCGATCGCTCGGGCATGGCGCAGCGCCTCATGGACAACCTGGTGAAGCTCTTCGGGGCTCGCCGCGGGGGCCTGGCCCTCTCCGTAGCCCTCATCGGACTCCTACTGGCGGCCTCCACGGGCATCATCGGCGCCAGCGTGGTGCTCCTGGCCCTGCTGGGCCTCCCCGCCATGCTCGCCCAGCGCTACCGCCCCGATTTTGCCGCCGGCACCATCGCCGCCGTGGGCACCCTGGGCATTCTCATTCCCCCGAGCATCATGCTCGTACTCATGGCCGACCGCCTCGCGATCAGCGCTGGGGACCTCTTCCTCGGGGCCTTAGTGCCGGGGCTCATGCTGGCCGGCCTGTATATGGCCTACCTGCTTCTTAGGGCCCACTTCGACCCCGAGGCCGCCCCGGCGCCGAAGGACGCGGCGCCGCCGACCCTGGCCGTGCTCCTGGGGGTGGGGGCCGCCATTCTGCCGCCCCTGGGGCTGATCTTTGCGGTGCTGGGCAGCATTTTCTTCGGCATTGCCACGCCCACGGAAGCGGCGGGCGTAGGGGCCGCGGGGGCCCTCCTCCTCGCCGCCGCCTACGGGCGCCTGAACCTCCCAGTGCTGAAAGACGTGCTGTGGGAAACCTCGCGCACCACGGCTTTCATCTTCGCCATTTTCCTGGGGGCGACGGCCTACTCCCTGGTGCTACGAGGCCTTGGAGGGGACGCGCTCATTGATCGCACGCTGCTAGGCCTGCCCTTCGGCCCGGGCGGCATTATCCTCACGATATTGCTGGCGACCTTTATCCTCGGCTTCTTTCTCGACTGGATCGAAATCACCCTGATCGTGCTGCCCCTGGTGGCCCCCGTGGTGCAGACCCTGGGCTTCGATCTGGTGTGGTTTACCGTACTTTTTGCGGTGTGCCTGCAGACGTCCTTTCTGACGCCCCCGGTGGGCTTCGCCATCTTTTACCTGCGGGGTGTGGCCCCCCCGGAGGTCACGGTGGGGACGATCTACCGGGGCGTGGTGCCCTTTGTGCTGCTGCAGCTCCTGGGCCTGGCCCTCATCTACCGCTGGCCCGCCCTGGCCACCTGGCTCCCAAGCCAGGCCTACGGCAGCTAGGCGCCGATCACCCCATCCGCGAGGAGCGTCGCCACTTCCGCCTCGCTGCGCCCGAGAGCCTGCACCAGCTCCGCGCTGTGGCCGCCATGATCGGGGCTCTTCAGCCCCGGCGCCGGGGGCTCCTCTTGGAATTTTAGCGGGGCCCCCAGGAACTCTTTGCCGGCCTCATCCTTGAGCACCATCTCCCGGGCCGCCAGCTGCGGCTCATTTAAGGCCGTGCGCAGATCATTCACCGGGGCCCAGCACACATCGAGGGGCGCCAGGAAAGCTTCCCAGTGGGCCCGGGACGCGGAGGCAAAGGTTTCTTCTAGGAAGGCGACCACCGGCGCCTGCCCGGATCCCGGGGTGCGGCAGAGGGGCACAAGATCCGGGCGCTCCAGGGCGCCGAGCAAGGCCTCCACAAACTTCATCTCCACGCCTCCAAGGACCAGGTCGAGGCCATCCTGGCAGCGGTAGATGCGATAGAAGGCGTTGCCACCCCAAATCCGCTCC
>Ga0181570_10001186_pt1 | contig 22880 bp, 16 predicted proteins | sample 101ome_18_FD_148667 | JGI IMG/M metagenome (GOLD analysis project Ga0181570, IMG submission 148667) | Coastal salt marsh microbial communities from the Groves Creek Marsh, Skidaway Island, Georgia - 101406AT metaG (spades assembly) | ecosystem: Environmental > Aquatic > Marine > Intertidal zone...
GCTGTAATCAATGGTTACTTAGATCTTCGTGATGGGGACTCTGTAAATATTACTAATAATGTTATTATTGATGAGCAGCCTGTTCCAGCACTTACAGACGGTTATCGTAACGTTGCAATGGGGTGGCAAAACTTTGCAGTACTTACATCAGGCGCTAGAAACATAACCTTTGGTATTTTTGGTTTACCTTCCTTAACTAGTGGAAATGACAATATTGGTATCGGTATGCAAGCAGGTCGTTTGCTTACTACAGGGGACTATAACATTTCAATTGGTTATGCTTCAGGTGAAACACTTACTACAGGTTCTGGAAATATCTATATAGGAGAAAGAGCAAAAGCTTCATCTGGTACTGTTACAAATGAAATTGCAATTGGTAAAAATTCAGTTGGTGCTGGAAGTAATTCTATTACTTTAGGTGGAAGTGCAATTACTAAAACTATTTTAAGAGGTGATATTTCTATTGGTGAAACAACTCTTTTTAGTGGTACAGCTACAGGTGATCCTACTCCAGTAGTAATTGAAACATTTAATGCAGCTCAAAATATTGGTGCATTTTTAGATTTTACAATCTATGATGATGGTAAAGAAAATATGAGATCGGGAACATTACAATTAGTGTTTAATGCTGATCAAGTAATGTTTAATGAAGTTAACACAATGGATATTGGTGATACTACTCCATGTACATTAGATGCTGTAAATAATGCAGGAACTATTGACGTAAGGTTTACAACACCGGATCCTACATTCCATATTAAATATCACGTAAGAACACTATAACATAATGCTAACAACCTCTTTGGATAGGGAAAAAGGGTAAACAATGGCAAACGAATTTAAAATAAAACATGGGTTTATCTCTACAGGAGATGGATCTGTTGAAGGTGAAATTAGAATCACAGGAGCGGCTTATGCTGATAACGGTCAAAGAATTGCTACAAGAAACTGGGCAACTCAATACCTATCAGATAACAGCTACGCTACTACTACAGATATTAGTGATGCTATTGATGCATTAGTAGCTAGTGCTCCAGGTACATTGGATACTCTTAATGAGTTAGCAGCTGCACTTGGTGATGATCCAAACTTTTCTACAACTATAACTAACTCTATTGCTACTAAGCTTCCTTTAGCTGGTGGTAATATGACTGGTAATATCAGATGGACTTCTACTGATAAAGGTTTAGAGTGGGTTATGAATACTGATGGTGCCGGTATTAAGTTTTATAATACTGGTGATGCAGATACAAATTCTAGATTAGAATACTACACTACAGATAACGGTAATGAGTACCATAGATTTATGGTAGCTACTAATGAAGAAATGACTATTAAGTCAGACGGAGTTAGAGTTACTAATAATATCTATATGGCAGGTAATATTGTAGCTACTCAGTCTTGGGTATCTACAAGAGGTTACGGTGCTGCATCAGACATTACTGCAGTTAACACACGTATTGATGAGGAAGTACTACCCTTGTTTGATACTAAAGCAGATGTAGGTCATACTCATGATTATTTACCACTAGCTGGTGGGACTTTAACAGGAACTCTTACCTTAAACGCTACTAACCCAAGAATTGATTTTAATGGTACTTCTGATGCAAGCATTGATATGTCTATTGTTGCTACACCAGAAGGTCTTGATTTTCTTGAACCAGAAGATGGAAATAAAATTCATTTCCAGATTCTTGATGACGCTGGTGTAAACTCACTTTTTGGATATAAGTGGAATGGTCAGTCTTTAGATGTTAGATATGCTGCTGCATCACATACACATGCTTATAGCAGTTTAACAGGTATACCAACTTCATTTACTCCATCAGCCCATACTCACTCTATTGAAGAAGTGGACGGGTTGCAAACAGCTTTAGACAGTAAGCTTTCAACGTCTGGTGGTACAATGAGTGGCACTCTAAATATGAGTGGTAACGCTTTGACAAATATTTCTTATTTATCGTTAGGTAATTATGAAAAGACCAACTTACCTACAGGTGAAGGTGCTATTATTTATGATCTTAATGATAGCGATGCTCCAGCTTCATTAGGTGACTATGGCGGTTCTTATCCAGATGGTATTTATTTAAGAAGTTCCAGCAGTAAAATATTAACTGTTTATCATACGGGTCACTTTACGGGAACTAACATTGCTAATTGGCAAACAGCATACGGATGGGGTAATCACGCATCAGCAGGTTACTTAACTTCTGTACCTTCTGAATACCTAACACAGACTGAAGGTGACAATAGATATGACGCACTAGGTTCTGCTAATGCTGTAGATCTTAGAATAGATGAAGAGGTTCTTCCTGCTATTCCTACTAATGTATCTGAGTTAACAAACGATGCTGGATACATCACGGACGGTAACACTGGGTGGAACAACTCTTACGGATTTATAACAGCATCTTCTACAGATACTTTGACTAATAAGTCAGGTAATATTTCCCAATGGACTAATGATGCTGGTTATATAACTGATGGTAATACTAACTGGAATAACACATACGGATTTATTACAGGTGTAGATTGGACTGAAATTGCAGGCGATTCTACAAATATTAACCTATCACAATTTACAAATGATGTAGGTTATATTACGGCATCTGATAGTATTACTGGTAATGCAGCTACTGCAACTAAACTAGCAACAGCACGTAATATTGCTTTAAGTGGTGCAGTAACAGGTAATGCAAACTTTGATGGTTCTGGTAACATTACAATTGCTACAACAGCAACTTCTGATCCTACACTAACACTTGCTGGTGATGCTAGTGGTTCTGCAACCTTTACTAATCTAGGCAATGCCACTCTTACTGTAACAGTAGCTAATGATAGTCACACGCATGACGGAAGATATTACACAGAGTCTGAGTCTGATGCTAGATTTGTTAATGTAACTGGAGATACTGTAACAGGTGATCTTGCTATTAGCGGTGCAACACTAAGTGTCACAAGTACTGCAGAAGGCACTGAAGCATTCTTTGTAGATGGTGTAAACGGTAGATTATTTACTATTAGTGATGACCTATCTGATTCACTATTCTCTGCTAACACTATCTCAGGTCTTCCTGTAATTGAGGCTTTTGCTGATAACACAGTTAAGTTAGGACCTTACAGTAATCCTGTTATTATTGATTCAACAGGTTCTCTTACTATTGGTGGCGTAACAGCAGCTACACAATCTTATGTAGATACATCTATTAGTAATTTGATTGGTGGAGCACCAGGTGCGTTAGATACATTAAATGAACTAGCAGCTGCAATTAACGATGATGCTTCATTTGCTAGTAGCGTAACAAGCTCTTTAGCACTTAAGGCTCCGCTGGCTTCTCCTGCATTAACAGGAAACCCAACAGCACCTACACAAGCTGCAAGTAATAACTCTACTAGAATAGCTACAACAGCGTTTGTGAAGGCTCAAGGGTATGTTACTACAGATACAAACTATTATCTAAATGGTATTAGTAGATCTGGTAACGTTCTTACTTTCTCAGTAAATGGTGCAACTAACCAGACATATACATTTGGTTCAGCAGCATGGGCAGCAACAACAGACTTTGATTCTGCAGGTAGTGCAGCAGCTGTAGAAACTGCATTAAATACTCGTATAGAAGAGGAAGTATTACCTGCTATTCCTACAGTACCTACTAATGTTAGCGCATTTACAAACGATGCTGGTTACATTACGGATGGTAATACCAATTGGAATAACTCCTATGGCTTTATAACAGCTTCTGATTCTATTACAGGAAACGCTGCTACAGCTACAACTGCAACAAACTTAGGTTCATACTACACAGCTGACAGTTGGTTTAGAGCCACTAGTGATAACAATACTGTTAAGTTCTACGGTAACAGCCGTATGATGGTATTCCGCACTGATGGTGAAGGCGGTGACACTGGACATACAGGTTATGCGTTTAAGTGGACATATGGTGGAGATGGCACAGGAAACACTTTAATGCTTCTTGATAATAATGGAAATGTATGGACTAAATCATATGGATGGTTACATAGTAGATTTGAAACTGCTGGTGCTGCTGCAACTGTTGAAGGAACTCTTAACACCCGTATTGATGATGAAGTACTTCCTTTAATTCAAACACCTGCAATTACTTCTAACGGTAGTACACCAAGTTTAAATTCTGGAATAAGTGCTGCAGAAATCAGAAGTCTTATTGGTGCTCAAGCGTCTGGTAGTTACTTAACTTCTTACACAGAAACCGATACTCTTGCAAGTGTAACGGCTAGAGGTAATTCTACTACAGGAAGCATTAGTGTAAATGGTAACATTCTTCTTACTGGTACTGCAACAACTACCAACCAAGGTAGAATGATTGACTTTACAGGGTTTGATAAAGAAGGTACTACAGACTTTACTGATAGAGCATATATTCAGCATACAACAAATACTGGTGGACATAGTGGTTCTGTTTTAGTTATTTCTTCAATGAATGACTCTAATGATGGTATTGCATTCTTAACTAATGGATCAAGTAAACTTAAGCATAACAGTAATAACATTGCTACAGAAGCTTGGGTACAAGATCAAGGATATATTACCTCAGCTGGTGCTAACTACTATGTAGATGGATTAAGTTTTGATACAGGTAATGGTATTCTTACAGCTAGTGTTAATGGTGCTACTAATCAAACCGTTGATCTAGATGGTAGATATCAGCTTGCAGGTTCTTATCTAACAACAACAGGTAAGGCTGCAGACTCTAATTTACTTGATGGATTAGATAGCTCTGCCTTCCTAAGAAGTAATGCAGGAGATACCGCTTCTGGTCATATTACATTCTCAGCTGGGATTAGCACATTAAGTATTAATGATACATCTGGGCAACAGCTTGTAATTTGTGCTGGTGAGGCTGGAATTGATGCTTCTCAGACTGGAGAACTTGTATACGTAAATGCTGAAAATGGTTTCCAAGTAGCTGCATCTAATGACAACTGGGCAACTGGTTATGGAGGTACTAAGAAAACTATTATTGATTACAATGGTATTACATATGATGGTAATACTGTATGGCATACAGGAAACTTTAATCCTTCAAGCTACCAAGCTGCTGGTACATACAACACAATCATTGGTACTGACTCAGATATTAATACATCTGGTTCTACAATCATTGACAATATTTATGTTACTGATGGTGTAATTACCAGTATGGGTACTCGTACTCTTACTGCGGCAGATTTAGGTATCTACAAACCAGAACCTCCAGTAGTTACTGCTACAAATATTGTAGGTGAAACTATTGAGGTTGTGTTTGACCAATCACCTACTTCTAATGTAGATTACTATCAAGTATGGTCTTCTGTAGATGGAGGTTCTTATGGAATGATTGCACAGATTCCACAGTCTGACATTGCAGCTACAATGACTGTAATTGATGCTTCATTCTCTATATCTGGAACAATATCATACAGAGTATATGCTGTTAGCAATGGTATTTATTCTGATCCTGCTGAGGCATCTCAAGCGTTTGCTACACCTACACTAGATGTAGTAAATATGTCTGTTGTAAATTTAAATACAGCTTACTATATTCAGTATGAAATGCCTGATTCAAGATTTATAGATCATATTGAAATTTATATGGATATTGAAACTAGCTCTGCTAACCTTACAAGAACAGGTGCTAGTTTAATATATAGCGGTAATAATACTTCATACATGTATCAGATTGGTGCTAGTGACTTAGATAAGTTCCACCAGTTCTGGGTAGAAGTAGTAGAATCATAAGATTATGGAAGAGACTTTAGAATACTGGCAAAATAAATTAGTAGAGTTTCAAGAAGCTTTACAGTCAGAAGAAGAAATGGAAATAAGAGAAGATTCTATGTTGAAGTTATTAAAGATGGAAATAGAATCTTGTAAAGAACAAATAAAGCTTTTATCAGATGATTAAAACAGAAAAGCTTAGTAAAAATAATGTGATTAGTATTATAGGTGCTGCAACTAATGATTATGATTCACAAAGATCTATTGTACCTGTATGGAAAAGAGGTATGTCTAATCAACATGCTTCTTACGGAGATGGTGGAGAGAGATGTATTGGTGGTCACAATGCTTTTGAAGTAGATGGTGATTTACTTATGACTGTTGGTTGGGGAGATGGTTTTGCTATTAGACGTCTTAACAATGACGGTACTATGACTCGTATCTATCAGGATGGTAATTTTTTGTACAGAGATACGGGTTCTGTGTATAATCACATGCAGTCTATTGCTATTGATAAAGTAAATAAGCTTGGTGTTGCAATGTCATACAATGTATATGGTTATACAACATTTGATTATAGTGGTTGTCTTAATGGTGGAACTGAGTTTGTAAAGCACCCCAGACCTTCTCACAGTAATCCACAGTTCTTTATAGGTTCTCAAGATACCAGTAATGGTTATATTAGGAGAGTAGGTAACTCTTACATTGGTGGTTTATGTGCTGCTGGTGAGTGGATATATGCGCACGAGCATGATGCTAGACACTATAAAAAAATTATGCGTAGAAAACTATCTACGGGTGAAGAGCAAATAATTAATGTTGATGATATAAAATATCCAGGATCTGCAACTATTGATAGAAATGGTTATAGAGGTTGGATCTTTTATGATGAGGTTAATGATAGAATTTACTATTGTACTTATTATAATGGAAACTTTGTTTTAGTTCTTAACGCATCTACAGATAATCCCCAAAGTGTTTGGTGTGATATGGGTGATGCAGGAATGGGTGATGATGGTTATGAACAAGGTTTGTTTGTACCAGATCCTGTTAATGAACCTAACTTAATTTACATAGGTGCTAATAGTAGAATTGCATATATAGATATTACTCCTTGTTTTAGTGGTACAAGACCAACTGTATTAAAACAGTTCTATACAGAAGATGGAGGGAAAGGTGCAGCATTTGGAGTACAATTTAGAGCGGGTACAAAATATCAAGCTTTACATGGTGATGCTATGGATAAGCATCCTGTAGATCCTTATTTCTGTCCTACAGGTCCTGACCGTGGTAGAAACATGTTAGACGGTTGGATAGATTTTGAAAATGAAAGAATTGTTGGTTTAGAAAGACATGATACTGTAGTTGAAGATACATCTATTAATGGTAGAGGTAGAAGTTACAGATCAGATTATGGATGGCCAATGTTTAAAATGTATTCTGCAAACGGTACACCTTGGTGGATAAAAACAGGATATGGTTATGATGGTCATTCTATTAGAGTATGGCCTGATAGTGTAGGTAATGGATTAGTAGGTAATTGGTCTGTAGAATATGGAACCTTTACTTTAGAAAACAGTGCTAACATTGATTTTGTAAATTTAAAAATTGATGAGCACCATGTACCTTCAGGATGTTCATTATCTTATTATGTGAGTAATAATAACGGATCTAGTTGGGAAAACTATACAGCTTTTGATGATTCAACGCATCACACGTTTAGTTCCAGTGGTACACAACTTAGAGTTAAGTTTGTAGCAACTGGTTCAGAAACTAAAGCTCCTTACAAAATGTCTCATGCTTATGACCTGATTACATTTGGTTCATTGTATGAATCTGTAAAAGACGTAACTATCCCTTACAAAGTATCAAGAAAAAGAATTAGAGGTAAAAAATAATATACCATGGCAACAATAACAGGATCTAAAAGACTATTAGATATTTCAGCTAATGCGATGGCTGCAAGTAACAGCATGACCTATGGCGGTTTAAATGTTGCTACTGAATCATGGGTATCCACACAGATTGCAAACTTAGTTAGTTCTGCACCAGCAACGCTTGACACGCTGAATGAGCTTGCTGCTGCGTTAGGGGATGATCCTAATTTTGCAACTACAATAACTACAGCATTAGCTGGTAAGTTAGCTACTACTCATGATATGACATTAACCTTAAGTGGGGATGCATCAGGTAGTGCTACATTTACTAATATGGGTAATGCAACATTAACAGTTGCTGTTGCAAATGATTCACATACACATGATGGACGTTACTATACAGAGTCAGAAATAGATACTAAACTTGCAGGTAAACTTAGCACCACAGGTAAGGCTGCTGACTCTAATCTATTAGATGGTATTGATTCTACAGGATTTGTTAAGCAGTTAGGAGATAATGCGGATCCAAACTATCAAACACCTTCATCAAGAAGAGTTGATCCAAACGCAAGTAATCCTACTAATGAACATTATGCTATAACTACTTTTGGTAATGGTGGAAACGTAACTGGTCAGTTAGCAACACATTTTCAAAACGGGCAATCTTATTTACGAGCTTATAACAGTTCTTGGAGTGGTTGGAGAAAGATATGGGACAGTACAAACTTTAATCCTGCATCTTATTTAACAACATCAGGTAAAGCTGCTGATTCTAATTTGTTAGATGGTTTAGATCTTCACACAGGTAGAAACAATGAGGCAAATAAAGTAGTACGTACTGACGCTAATGGATATATTCAAGCTGGCTGGATCAACACAACATCTGGTGACAACGGTACTACTGCAATTTCTCGCATTTATGCATCACAAGATGGATATATTCGTTACTATACACCTGCAAACTTTAGAGCATTAGTAACAAATTCTTATTATGATGCAGCAGGTACAGGAGCGGCAGCAGCTGCTACAGTAAATACACGGATAGATGAAGAAGTTCTTCCTGCTATTGATAGTAAACAAGCTGCAGGTAATTACTTTACTGATGGTGATACTGTTTTAAACATGGCCAACAATGACGGTCTTGTTTATGATGATACTAACAATAGGATGTATGTTAAACTTGATGGTACTAATCGTGAGATTTACCATACAGGAAACTTTACAGACAGTTCTTCTAACTGGAATACAGCATACAATAATCAGATTACTGCTATTGCTGTAAGTGGTACTACAACTAAAACAATCACACTAACTCAGCAAGACGGGGGTACTTTAACTGCAGACTTTACAGATGCAGCAGGTTCTGGTGGTGATGGTTACTTAAGTGGTTTATCATTTAACACAGGTAATGGTGTTTTAACAGGTACTATAACAGGTGGTACTGATGTTACGGTTGATCTAGACGGTAGATATGCTTACTCTTCACATGATCATGACAGATCATATATTACTGATAGTAGAGGAGCCCAACGTGCACCTTCTTACTATAATGATAGATATGCTCAGTGGGACTTCCAAAATACTGCAGATACTACAGCAGGTGGAGATAGTTGGCATGCCTTATTAACTGTAAGTAAATGGTCAAGTTTTGATCCAGGCCACAGACAAGAGCAACTAATATTTACTGGTGATAATTTAAAAAGAAGAACAGCTAACTCTGATGCTGAGTGGGGAGAGTTAAAAACTATTTGGGATACTGGTAACTTAGATCCTGTAATAGACGCTTCTGTATCAAATGATACTATCACATTTACTAGAGCAGGTGGGGGTACATTTGCTGTAACCACTTCTGATGCTAACACTTGGCGACCTATAGATGATACTCCTGTAAATGGAGTTACTGATCAGTCTATTAGTTCTAATTGGGCATATGACCACGCAAATGCAAATAACCCACACGGTATTAGTTTAAGCGGTTTAGGTTTATCTGAATCTCTTCTTGTAGATTATTTGGAAATCACAATGGCCAGACACTTAGGCTGGGTACCTGCTTATGGTAGTTCTGTAGAGGCTAATGTTAGTTATGATTATCAAGAGGAAGCAGTAAAGATTAAAAATCCAACAGATACCAGTACTGGTGCGTCTTATAAAGCGGTTCGGGTAAAAGCAGGAGACAAAGTTAGATTTACTATTATGGCTAAAGCTAGTGTAGCTATAGCCTCTGGCTTTTATCTAAGATTATATCAATATGATGGTAATTTACCTAACGGTAAAACCCATGTTTCTAATAGTGCCGGATCAAGTTCAGCACTTGTTCAAGAAGACAGTAGAGGAGATACTAGTTGGGTAGAAAATGCAGGTCTAACTACTGATTGGGTAACTTATGAAAGAACATATACTGCAGCTGCAGATGGTTATGTTAGTCTTGTTGCTTTAAATTGGGATGGTGCCGGAGCTAATGTTATTTATATTAGTCAGCCAGATATTCAGTTTGAAACAAATGACTCTTTTGTAGATGCTAGTGTATCAAATGATACTATCACTTTTACTAGAAGAAGTGGAGGTACTGTTGCAGTAACTACTTCTGATGCTAATACATGGAGGGGCATTGATGACACTCCTGTAAATGGACAAACAGCAGAATCTATCAGCTCAAACTGGGCTTATGACCATGTTAACGCTAGTAATCCACACGGCACTACATTAGCGGATTTAGGATATACAGGAGCTACCAATGCAAACTATATTACCAATAATAACCAGCTTACAAATGGCGCTGGATATATTACAGGAGTTTCTGATTTTGGAGCTTCAGGTACTTATTCAGAATTATCTATTGATTCTGGTTTAGTTCCAGGAACTACTTTACCTCAAGATATACGTTCTGATTACTGGATGAACGCTCATGGTAATTGGATATTATTTAGTTATACCGCTTTACTTAATACACCTGATTTAGGTACAGCAGCTGCAGCGGCCACAACAGATTTTGTATCAGTTAGTGGAGATACAATGACTGGGCACTTATTGCTACAAGACTCAAAGCAACTACGATTAGGTACAGATACTGATTTGATATTATATCATTCTGGTGCTAGCGCAACTATTAAAAACAACACAGGTAATGTATTATTTGAAAATCACTCAGATGATGGTGACATTATTTTTAAAAGTGATGATGGTTCTGGAGGTGTAGCTACATATTTTTATTTAGATGGCGGTGCAACAAACATTAAGTTTGATAAAAGCACAAGACATACCGACAATGCTGTAGCATCATTTGGTATTTCTGAAGATTTAAAGATTTATCACGATGGAACTAATAGTTATATAGACGAAACAGGAACAGGTAATTTATACATAAGAGCGCATAGTCAACTTGTTCTTCAGAGATATACTGGAGAAACAATGCTTAAAGGTATATCAAATGGAGCAGTAGAGCTTTATTATGATAATGCCAAAAAGCTTGAAACAACCTCAACAGGTGTAAGCGTAACTGGAGCATTTACAGCTTCGGGAGATGTTACAGCATTCTCTGATATTAGAGTTAAGGAAAACATTCAGGATCTAGAAGGATCATTAGATAAAGTAACTCAACTTAGAGGTGTATCTTACAACAAGATTGGTAGTGAAGAAAAATCAATTGGTGTTATTGCACAAGAGATTAAAGAAGTATTACCAGAAGTTGTTAAAGAAAGTGAAGATGGAATGTTATCTGTTGCATATGGTAACATTACAGCAGTACTTATTGAAGCTGTTAAAGAACAGCAAAAACAAATTGATGAACTTAAAGCTAAATTAGATGGCCTTACCAAGTAGTGGTGCTTTAAGCATTGATGATATAAGAACAGAGTTAGGAACTACAACAGGTAGTCTTGCTGCACTTTCTGCTGCTGTAGGATTTGCAGCTCCTCACTCTATATCTGAGTTTTATGGATACGCAGCAAACACTCCAAATGATTTATATTGGGATTTTTCTGAAGGAGGTGATGGTGCAATGTTTTTAGGTAATGGAGGAGACTCTGGTCCTTTTTCATTTAGCATGTGGGTAAAACCCACTTGGGCAGCTACAGACGTTAACGTCATGTTGTTTGAGATTAACGCTGGTAATGGAGATAATACAGATAGACTTCTACTTATTTATGATTATGGGTTTAACAGGCTTGTATTTAGATATAGAGCAGGTAGTTCTAACCACCATATAAACTGGGCATTAAATGCTAACGCTGCATCAGGAAATATTGGAAGATGGCATAGTTCATCAACAGGTCCTGTAAATGGAGCAGGATTTGTTCACCTTGCAGGTACGTTTGATCCAACACAGTCTTCAGCTGCAAATGGATTAAAGTTATATTGGAACGGAGTTGCTTTTAATACTATTATAACACAAGCAAATGGTACAAGAGCACCTTTCCCAAAAACAAATATGTTTATTAATGTAGCGTTTAATAATGGATCAGATAGGGCAGGAGATTTTGATAATGTAGCCTTTTGGTTTGATAGACTTTTAACTTCAGCTGAAGTTTTATCTTTGTATAATAATGGAGAACCTATTCGCGCAGAAGACGCAGGTTTAGCTACAGGATTAGGTTTTGAGGCAACTATGGAGTCTGGTGATTTTATAGATGAAACAGGTAACTGGCAAGTAAACAGAATTGAAGGTTCAGCAAGAGGATATTAAAATAAAATATAATGGCATTACATCACAACCCTAGAATAGTTACAGAAGGTTTAATCTTTCTTGTAGATCCTGCAGATCCGTCTAGCTACAATCCTAACTCCAATGAGTTAACAGATGTAGTAGGTGGTAAAAGAATGACTCTTGGAGCTAATACTATACCTTCTACAGACTTTGGTATACTTCACTTTAGTTCTGATGCAGGAGAAGAGGGTGCTGGTACTTTAGATACTGGTTACCGTTATGGTAGTATTAGTAATAATGACAAGGTTGTTGGAGCTGATACTTCGTTTACCGTAATGCTTTGGTTGTATAAAGCTGGACCTAATCCTAACAACTTTTGGCATGTGATTACAGATGGGCACTCTGGTGATATTTTTACTATTAATACAAATAACAATTTTGTAATTAGTATGAATAGTTCCTATGGAGGATCTGGCGCAGCTGGTACTTATTCAGGAGTTAGCTGGAATGATGCTCAAGAAGGTAGATGGAATATGGTAGGTGTACGCTATAATATTAATACTCAGGAAGTTAGCGCATTTGTTGCAAACTTGGATGAGCCTGTTAAGTTTAGTGCACCTATTGCTACTTCACCTATAAGTACTGACTATAAGATTAGAAACTTTGTAGGTTGGGGTTCTCCACAATCTTCTTACCATGCTGATCCTTCTCACAGTCATTGTATAGTATATAACAGAGATCTTAGTGATTCTGAAATTACTCAGAATTTTGAAGCTCTCAAACCAAGATTTATGTAATGCCTACTAAAGCTGGACCTAAAGATAGTAATATAGATAGCCTGGTATTTGGTTATAACATGGCTGATTTAGATCAGTCTTATGATGGGTATCCTGTATCTAATAGTGTAGCTTCTACTACAACTTTATCTCGTTATAATAACCCTGGGTTTTCTGGATATAATAGAAATACTGGTAGAGTACATCCGTTAACTAATACACCTATCTGGGAACTAGCTTTTTATCCGCAAGATGAAGGTAGAGTTCCTAGACTTACTAGTTCAGAAGGTTACGGTTGTGTACACGGTATGGGTAGAGAATTATATGCAGGTACTATATACATGGCATCTATTCTTATGAAGGAAGGTCCTGGTACTAGATTCATAGATAATAGTAAAAATCACGGTTATTCTAATATTAGCGGTTGGAATACAAATGGTACAACACAAACTAAAGAATATGTAGGAAACGGTTGGTGGAGATTTTATACTTTATGGAATAACCAAACTACGGCATATTCAGCAGATGGGGTTACACCTCTTGCTACAAGATACTCTGGTAATAGTTACAGCACACATGACTTAACGGCTGGTGAACATATAGTAAGCGCTGATATAAATCCTTATGCTTACATACCAGGAGGTACTTCTAACTTTAGAGGTAACTATCAGTTTAGTCCTTATATAATAAACGACTATGATAGTGTAGGTGCTCAGTTTTTAGATTGGGGTTTAGATCCTGATATGACTAAACCTATTTTTGATCCTGTATTTAATTATCCTGATTCAAGTAATAACATAAGATTTTTCTTTAAGGTTAATATGCCTGCACCGGGTTCTATTAGAATTAGAAACAGAGCATATGGTGTTTGTAGATATCTTATAGATAGTAAATACTGGAAAATTAGATTTTCAGATACAGCTCTTAACAAAAGAGAGTTGATGTGGGTTACTGCACCTATGATACACGAAGTACCTTCTACAGCGTATAAGAAACCTTGGGTATATGTAGATGGTAATAGAGATGGAGGTCTTAGAAGTCTTGTAAATAATATTGAACTAAATCTTAATACTGTAACTAAATTACCTGTAGACGAAGGTTTTGAATTTGATGGTACAGATGATTTAATATCTATAGATACTATAACTTTTGGAAATGGTAACTGGACTGTTGAAGCTGTAGTTTATCCAGAAAGTAATGGTTATAATATATTATCTAATACTTCTGGAGGACCTGTTGCAAATGCTTTTGGTTTTTATGGAAATAAAATTTTCTATAAAAATTATGATGGGGCTTGGCAAGATAATTATGGAAACACAACTTTAAGTTTAAATAATTGGTATCACTTAACCTGGGTTAATAGTAATAATACTATGAAAATGTATGTAAATGGAGTTATTGATTCTGATCAATTTAATTCATTTACAACCAATGGTGGACCTTGCAATGCTATTGGTAGAAACTGGTTTAGCTCTTTTAATGGTAAAATACCTATGCTTAAGTACTACACTGAAAGCTTAACAGATGAAGATGTTTTAAATAAGTTTAAGTCTGTTAAATCTCAATATAATATTTCATAATTATGCCAACTTCAGCAGGACCAAATAGTAAAGGAGAAAACAGTTTAGTGTTTGCTTTTGATATGGCAGATACTCAGAATAGTAATTTAGGTTTACCTGTACATAATATAATTAGACCTTTAGATGAATGGCGAAGAACTGCTGTTGAGATTGAAGAGTTACCTAAAGGTAGTTACAATTCTCCCATAAGAAATGCTCGTATTTGGAAATGTAGATATGATATTAATAATACCTGGACTACAAATCCTTTAACAAGAGATGCTGGTGATGGTTACTATCCTGGAGCTAATTCTTTAATATTACCTGACACAATGTGGAGAGGGGAATCTTTATACTACTATAGTATGTGGATTAGAGGTTTTAACACAAATGCTTCTAATGCATCTGTAGCAATAGATCTGATTGATAGAAATAGTGCTACTACTCCTGTATCCGATGAGGTTTGGAGAAAGGTAGAGGTTTATAATACTAACTCTCACGAGTTAACTTATTTTGATTTTCATGACCTTTATCCTAACAGAGGATCTAAAGATTCAATTGATTTTTTGGTTACTGGGTTAATGTTATGTAGAACGGAAGGTAATGAGTATGCTGAATTAGGTTCTATTACAACACCTCCAGCTTGGTTACCAGAGGGTTCTATTAGATCTAATGCTGCTATTAACCCAGTAGATAAAACTCCTTTATCTTTAAATGTAAGTTATACTTCAGATAAGACTTTTGAGTTTGATGGTACTGATGATTTAATAAATACAGGGATTACTTCTGAAAATTGGGCTGAAGAAACTTTTACTTTAGAAGCTGTTGTAAAATATGATAGAGTATCAAACCATAGTTGGTTTGAAATGTCTAGACCTGATAGTTCTACTTCTGGGTTTATTTCTGTAACACGAAATAACCAGTTTTATTTTTACTGGATAGGTCCTTATGGAGGAAACGGTCACGCTGTAAACTCTCCTTTGATTGTACCTTATCAGTATATACATATGGTAATTACTTTTAACGGAGTTGGAGGTAATGATCAACAAGTTTTATATGACAATACTACAGTTTATTTAAATGGTGTTAATACTCCTCATGACTGGTTAGGAGGTGCTGGAGTTTCTTACGGGGGTGAATTATATTACGGTTCTAATCAGTATAAAATGAATGGAGAAGTTCCTTTATTTAAATATTATAATAGAGAGTTATCTGCTGAAGAGGTATCAGCTAACTTTGAAGTAATAAGAAAACGATTTAATATATAACATCATGGCAGTACAACAAGGATACGGTAAGATGGCAGGAGCAAACTCATTAGTGTTTGCATATGATACTACAGATACTAAAAATAGTTTTAAAGGTAGACCCACTGTTAACCAATTTTTACATCATGGAACTTCTGGTAAAGGAGCTGCAGCTGATAATTTTGTAAACTTTCCTAATCAAGGAACTACAGGTTTTAAAAGACTAGGTTATGGTCAAACATTTGGTGGGTATACAATTAAACCTGAAGATGTGGTATACTATTACGATAAAGTAGACATTGTGTCTTGTCATTACCACGGTAATACTGCTAGTGTTCCTGAAGGAGCTTATGTAGTATTTAGTTTTGATTTTTATCTGAGTCCTACAATTACTGTAGAAAACGGAAGCCTTGCTAATGTTGAAAATTATGGTAATGATGCTTTAAGTGGTGGAGTTCCCGGAGTTAATAGTAGTACTGAAAAAGGTGTATGGCATAGACGGGTTCAAGTGTTTGGTCCTAAAGTGGGGGCTACTCCTGGTACGCAAGCTATGTTTTTATATCCAGGAGGTTGTAGTGCAAGACTATCTTCTACTCCTGGTTACATCCTGTATAAGAATCCTCAAGTTGAATTTGTAAATTACACTACTGAGTCTCCTTTTGTGCAGGGTTCTAGATCAGCTACAGAAGGGTTACTAGATTTGACAGGAAATATTTCTATTGATTTAACAAATGTATCATTTGATGATAATAATCAAATAGATTTTGATGGCACAAGTGATTATATTGAAACTTCTGTAATAACTACAGATACTCCTAATATAACTTCTATATCATGGGTTTATTTAGAAGATTGGTATAGTCCTAATTCAACAATAGGTTTATCTGTAGACTCCGGTACTGCTAATGGTGGTTTTAGAGTTTATAACACTTCTTCTAATATTGGTGTTTGGATGAGGCGTTCAGATGGTAACGGTGTTTCTAGTATTTCTGGAAACTTTAGAGTTCCAAAAAAACAATGGGTTCAAGTAACATTTGTTAATAATAACGGTGCTGGTAAAATTTATATTAACGATCATGTAGCCGTTTCTGGCACATTTACATTACCTGGAAATGTAAACGGTCCTGCTTGGGTATCACGTTATAGTGGTGGTGGCTATTATTTAAATGGTAAGGTAGATAACGTATTGCTATTTAATAAAGCTTTGACAGAAGCTGAAATTATTTCTAATTTTAAAAGAAACAAAAAACGTCATTTAGGTGCTGACGCTTTAATAGATCATACTACTGATGGTGGTGGTTGGATTAGATGGTGGTGGTATACTGGTGTAGGTTGGCCAGGTCATGAACCAGAAGCACTGGGTCATCCGTTTGGTACATTTGATTCTAGTAGTCACTATGGCTTCCAAAGATTACCAGAAGGTTTAGAAAAAGAACAAGTGGAGCTGTTAGCTAAAGACGGTGATGGTAATATTTATAAATGGGATTTTGCTAGCCCTTCAGCTACCGCACAACAGGTATGGGATTCATTTACACAAGGTACGCAAGGTACATGGAATAACTCTGGTGATGCTTGGAACCCTGACGTTATTGCAGGGGCATTTCACGGAAGAGATCAAGATGCTTGGCAATACAGAGAATCAGAAGGTGTTGTATCGTTCTTATTAGATGATGATACTTGTGATTGTCTATCTACTCTTAATGCTGGACATGCTATGTGTGGTGGTAGTTGGAATCAACAATATGCACAACCTGATGGAGCTTATCTTAGATACGGTGTGGATACACTTAATGATGGCGGTTGTTTAGGACCGTTACCAGAAAGAACATTAGAATTATACTATAGACTTAAATAAAATGGCAAGATTTGAAAACAGACGTTGGTTAGTAATACCAGCAACAGAAGTAGAGAATGTAAACTTTAACCAAGTACTAGAAGCTGGTGCAGATAGTTTACGTTACTCACTAGACGGTAGTAAGACTTTTGTAAAGTATGAGATCCGTGTAGTAGAAGAAGATATTACGGAAACTTTTGTAGATGCAGAAACTGGTGAAGAGGTAACTCACACTACTCTTGCAGGTACATATGGTAGACCTAGTATTTACACAGAAGGTATGACAGAATATAATCATTCTGAGATCCTAGCACTACTAGCTACAGAGGAGTGGTCAGCACCAGCTGAAGCATAATTAAAATATTTTTAGTATCTTAGTACTGTAAATCAATACTTTAGATTATGTTAAAAAGATTTTGGAACTGGCTTCTTGGTAAGACCACTATAGATGAAAAGGTTGAAGAAGTAGTAGAGGACGTTGTAGAAGTAGTTAAAGAAACTAAAAGACGTGCTAAGAGAGTAAAGGAAGAAGCTGCTGATGTAGTAGCTGCTGTTAAGGAAGTAGGTAAACAAGCTAAAGATGTAGCTGATGCTGCTAAAGGTACTAAGCGTAAGGGACGTAAACCTGCTGCTAAGAAAACCACAGCTAGAAAAAAACCTGCTGCTAAGAAGAATACTTCTGAAAAATAGTTTTATATTAGTATCGTTAATTAACTTAAAAATCAAACAAGATGGCTGACGAAAAAAAGTCTATCTCAGCTGAAGAGCTATCAGCTGTACAAGAATTAGTAACAAAATCACGTCAAGCAGAATCAGATTTCTTTAAAGTGTCTGCAGAAGCTGAACGTATTGCAGCATTAAAAACTGCAGCTTTTGAAAACATGGGGGCTACTCAGCAAGAACTTCAAGCTAAAATGAATGAGCTTAAAGACGTTTACGGTGACATTGTAGTTAACTTGGAAACAGGTGAGTATGAAGATGCACCAGCACAAGAAGAAACTCCTGCATTAGAAGTAGTTGAGTAAGCTTACACTCAAAACAAAATCTAAAGCCATTCTTTGATTAGGATGGCTTTTTTTGTATATTATAATATAAAGAGTTTTTAAATATAACTATATAAATTATGGCAGCTTCATCAACTACTACCAGCATTGTTCTTAACTGGACCCCTGCAGGTGGCTCTAATTCAACAGGACAAGAGGTGCAAAGAAGTCCTGCAGGTGCTGGTACATATACTACACTTGCTACCTTAAATCCTACAGTAGCAACTTACACAGATACTACAGCTATTGTAGACACCGTATATGACTATCAGATTGTAAACATTTGTTCAGTAGGTGGTCCTACTAGTAGCGGTACAAGTGATATTGTAGATATTACTTGTGTTTCTTTAACAACAAATGTACAGGGTCTTATTGTAGATGGTGAATACGGTGAATTATTTAACGATACTACCTGGCTATCATTTGATATTTTGGATGAGGCTGGTGCTTCTGTTATTCAAGCATTAACTGTTCCTACTGGTCAGGGTGCTGGTCTTTATACTAGTACTGATGCTGGTATGAGTTATAACACTAATTATATCTTAAGAGCTACTCTTACTGCTCCTAATGGTACTATTAAGAAGTGTGATGTTTCGTTCTCTACAGGTGCAGCTCCAGATTGTGATGCTCCAACTAACTTAACAGTTTCTGTAGTACAAGCTTAGTTTTAAAATAGTAATTTAGATAGGGTGGATAATTTTCACCCTATCTAATACTATTAAAGGAGTGTAGTATTAATATTGTTTAGATATGGCTTTAAAACTTACTTGGATCCCCGCGGGTGGGCAAAACAGTACCGGTCAAGAAATATATAGATCTGGAGATTACGTTGATTCAGTAGGTCCTGCTGAGAGTACGTATCTTGATAATCCTCCTATTCCAAATACTACATTTGAATATTCAATAGTAAATATTTGTAGTAGTGGAGGACCTACCTCTTCAGATCCTGTAGTAGGTGTTGATTGGGAATGTCCTTCAATTACTGTTTCAGAAGTAAACGGTGACTTGCGGGCGACTGTAGGAGAAATCCAATCTGGCTATATAATTTCTGTAGATCTTTATAATAGTGACAGTACTACACTTATACAGCCAGGAGATTCTTTTCAACCAACAAGAAATAGTGTTATTTCTTTATTTACAAATTTAACTGCTGGTAACACATATACAGTTGTAGTTTCTGTAGCAGCTCAAGCTTTAGATGAAAGTCCAGACATTAACTATATTAATGACTGTACAGAGCAAGCAACTTTAAGTGCATCATGTACGCAAGCAACTAATGTATCAGCAAACCCACAATACTAATGGCAACAATCGTAGTTACATGGACACCTGGTGGAGGACCTACAGCAGTTAGTCAAAAAGTGAAAAGGTCTGTTAGTGGAGCTAATAACTTTATTGAGCTTGTTGAAATAACTGATCCTACTGTTTCTAGTTATACAGATACTCAAGCTGATGATAATACGTTGTATGATTATCAGGTTGTAACCACTTGTAGCGTTGGTCCAGAGACAATTAATAGCGGAGGGTTTCCCCCAACCATTTATATTGATTGTGGTACAGCAACCTTAAATTCATATTCTGCTACTGGAGGTGGTAATACGTATCCTGAAATCTCTTTTTCTATTCCAGCTAGAACTGGTACAGATGTAAAAATCCAGTCTTATCAATGGAAAGATGCTTCAGGCACTGCTGTAGATTATCAATATACTGTTAATACTCAAAATGCTATTACAGGAACAATCAGTAGTGATTTAAATGGTAATTTACTATCTTGGAGTACTCAGTATACGTTACACGTAATATTTAAGTCTACAGATGACGCTTTTACTAGAGAGTGTACATTTGATATAACTACAGCGGCACAACCAGCCAGTTGTACAGCGGCAACAAACTTTACTGTAACAAATGAATATAGAACAGACTTTAATTATCCTGTAGATTCATCTTCATCAGATCCTAGTGACGGTTCAGGTGAAGGAAGTTTACCAGCTTAAAAGTAAAAAAGAATGTCAGAAAATTCTAGATTTAAAATAACTTGGACACCCAGTTCTGCAGCTGTTTCTCAAAAGCTTTATAGATCTTTGAGTAATACGGGTCCTTGGACTTTAATAGCAACCTTAGGGCCTACTGTAGATAGTTATACAGATAGTTCTGTAGATCCTACACCTGCGGATGTTTACTATTATAAGCTTGATACTATTTGTTCTAATGGTAATTCAGAAACTGCTGTAGTATTTGATACAGCTATTAATTGTGATTCTAATGGTAAAACTAGATTATTTGGTTTGGTTAATAATGCTACAGAAACAAATAATATTTTAGATTTTACTTATTATGATACTTTAAGTTTATTTGCAAATACTTATTATTCTGCAAGTACTTCCTATCCTAAAACTATTACAGTAGATAAAACAGACCCTATTGTAGTAGTTTGTCAAAAATGTGGACAAGATGTAACTTATTCTTTAAATGCTACTTCTGCTAGTTTTGGAGCTACTCAAACTTTAGGTGATTATAGCTATTTAAGTACGCAGGGGCATATTATAAAATATTTACCAACTTCTCCAACTGGTTTAGGTGGAAGTAGTAATAATAATGCAGGGACCGTTCGTCAAAAACTTTACGAGGGTACTTTAGCTCCTGTGGGTGGTAGATTCCAATTAGGAGTAGGTAATACTGGTTCTAATACCTGGGTTGGTTGGGGATTTGGTTATGTGTCGGCAAATGCTAATACAAGTGTAGCCACAACTAATTTGACTTGGAATTATGGTGAAATGCCTTCTTCTACAAGTACTGCTAATGGTGGTTTTACTGGAATTAGAATTAGCAAAGCTGACTGGGATGGTAATTCTCCAGGAACTGAAGATTTTTCGTCAGCTTTAGCACAACTGACTGGATCTAACTGGTATGTGAGTATTTTAGATTCTTCTAATCTTGTTTATGTTGATAACACTGCTTATGGAGGATTAAGCTGTGAACATCATATATACAAACTTACAAGAAAATCAGCTTGGGATTATGTTGTAAATGGTGTAATAACTCATTATGGATTTATTATGCAAAGGTATAGCTATGTAGATTATAATGGTTATAGAATTTATAGTAGTCCTATTAGACAGCATTATTTTCCTTATACTGCAGGTCAACAGCCTGATGCATATTTAAAAATATTTAGTCTTTAACATTAAGGCTTTTAATTAAGGGTGAAATTTTGTATATTATAATGTAGGGTGCAAACCCAACTTGGCTAAGTATTTACAAAATTTTAGTATATGATTCCTATATCATCAAGCAACTATCAACAAGGTTGTGACCCTATATCATCTAATTGTGTAATTTGGCAAGGACCAGATCTACCAATTATTGGTCTTTGTAAGGGAGACAGTATTAGTGATGTAATTAAAAAACTTGCAGACTCCTTAGTAGAAATTAGTGATTCAGTTTCTACTGCAGGTGTAGACTTGAGTTGTTTACAACTATCAAATCCACCTGAAACAACTGCTGATCTTTTTCAAATAATTGTAGATGAACTTTGTAGCCTAGATAGTAGATGTGATAATTTAGAAAGTGGAGGCGGTTCTACAGGAACTGCAGAAATTACAGCTACTTTACCTTTATGTCTACAATATACTAATGCTCAAAATGATTTAGTTACCCAACTTCCTATTGATGAGTATGCTGAGCTTGTTGCAGCAAAGGTGTGTGATATTATTGCAGACATTACAATAATTAATACTCAGATTTCAGATCATGAGACTCGCATTACTAACCTGGAAAATAATACAGGAAGTGGTGACTATACAACTCCTCAAATTACTCCCAACTGTGTTCTTCCTTCAGTACCTACAGATATTGATGTAGTTCTAGATGAATTAGAAGATCAGTTTTGTACACTTGATACTGTACTAGGAGGTTCAACATCTTTGCTAGCTTCTACTAGTTATCAGTGTGATTTGTTGTCTACTGATAACCAATTAGGTGGTAGCGGTACAATGAGTTCATTAGAAGGTTGGGTTACCCCAGTTAGTAGTGTAGCAGATTCATTAACTAATATGTGGTTGACTATCTGTGATATGCGTGCAGCTATTAAAGATATTCAGACTAACTGTTGTACAGGAGCTACATGTAATGATGTAATTTTTAGTGCATTTGGTTCATACGCAAA
>Ga0181570_10001199_pt1 | contig 22675 bp, 18 predicted proteins | sample 101ome_18_FD_148667 | JGI IMG/M metagenome (GOLD analysis project Ga0181570, IMG submission 148667) | Coastal salt marsh microbial communities from the Groves Creek Marsh, Skidaway Island, Georgia - 101406AT metaG (spades assembly) | ecosystem: Environmental > Aquatic > Marine > Intertidal zone...
AGGCGTCTCCGCGTGGCGGTCTCCAGCCTACGTGGAGGCTCGAGCTAAGCTTCGATTACTACACGGATCGACAACTTCACGGGCGGCGCGCCGAGCGGCTGCTTCCGCCGCCGGCGCGGCTGCTTCCACCGCTCGCCCGGCTGGCGTCGAAGGCGCGTCGGCGCAACCGTCGGCGTAGAGCGGCTCCGAACGTCCCAGACGTCGTGCAGCGATACGTAGGCATCGATGCGGTACCGCACCGTCGCGAGATTAAAACAACTATTTGTAACACCAGAGACGGATGTATGTGTGATGCACGCGTACGCAGCGTGGATGACGAAACATTGGACCGACACAAAAATCCACTAACGTATTAGAATTCGGACATTTGAGTCATATTATAAGTACGTATTTCTGCTTGGTAAAATAATTTCTAATACAATTCGGACAGTTGAACCATATTATAGATTAGTCCGCCGTAAATCCAGGGGGATGCCGGAACTAAACATTTGTTATAAAAGTCGGACATTTGACACATACTTAAAGAGAGATAACGCTATATAAAAAATCCAGGGGGATGCCGCGAATCGAACGCGGGGCCTCTCCCATGTTCATTCTAGCGCTCTTCAGCGCTGGGTCGTTCGACGAGACCCGAAGGGAGAATCATACCACTAGACCACATCCCCGTAGATTGATGGGTTTAAGCGGTGCTTAAACACGCATTTGACGTGTGGGTAGAATCGTAAAATATTTCGACCCACGAGCTAGGTGAGTGATGCGTAAAGATTCACGGGTGTATTTTGAGTGCCCGTTGGGGACTGTAAATGTATTTTACCACATTGGTGTATGAAATGACGATTTATGAACGATGCATGAAATAAAGAGGTTGTTTTTACAAGGCTTTGTCTCTCGAGAGGGACTCTCTGTGGTTTAGGGAATTCGGGAAACGCCCCATCATCACGCGGCTTCAGCGTGCTCCTCCTTGGCTTTACGCTTGGCGCGCTTTTTAGCGTTCTTTCGCGCGTTTTTACCGACGCCGCCGCCCGGTGTCGTCGTCGTCGTCGTCGTCGTCGAAGACGTCTTCTTCTTACCAAAGGCTGCGTCGGCGTAGGACGCGGCGCGAGTCTCAATCTCGAGCTCGTCGTCGTCGTCGTCATTTTTATCGACGACTTTGGATGAGTCACGCAATCTCTTCTTCTTCTTCTTTTTGTCGCCGCCGCGCGCAGGGAACTCTCTAGCCATGCGTCGCGCTCTCGCGCGCTGGTTAGCGTCGATGGTCGCGTCGTTCGCGTCGTCTCTATACGGTGCGAGCTTCTTCAGACCGACGATTTGATTGAGAGACTTGTCATCCATGGTCAAAATATCGCGCGTCGTGAGACCGAACATCTTCGGAGCAACCTCTTTGTACGCGAACCGCGTGGGGGTATCGCCGATGAAATCTTCGGCGTCCAACTTGTAATACTCATCCATCTTTGCCATGAGCTCCTTGCGCCACTTTTTCGCCGCTCTCTTGCTATATTTGTTTTCCTCGAGAGGAAATTCTTCTTGCTCTGCGGCTTCTTCTTCTTCTTCTTCTTCTTCTTCGTCGTCGCTCAAGTCCTCTTCTTTGTCCTCCGCGTCAGGAAAGTCGTCGCCCTCAAAGTCGTCGTCCTCCTCGCCGCCAACATCCCCTCCCTTGAGCAGCGTCGCCAATTCAAGCAGCGTCGCCAATTCATCCTCCAAATCACCAAATTCAGGTTTTTGTAGTGATCCTCCATCGCCCTCCTCGTCTCCGTAGTAGTCGTCACCGTACATCTTTGCCATGACGGCGTCGTGCGCTTCTGGATCAAACTCTGTCGTCAAATCGGTGGCGCCGTGGACGACATCGTCTCGCACGCCGCCGACCGCAGAGATTTGACGCATCTTACTCTCAATCTCTTCGCGCTTGAGATTCTTCAATCGACGAACTTCCGCGAGGAGTTTAGCGCGCTCCGACTCTTTGCGCTCCTTGACCTTTTTCCGCTTATCGCGGCGCTTGGTATCCTCTCGGCGAACCAATCCCTCGATGTGTCTCGAGTGCGACTGTAAGCGGTCCGACCCGGGCTCTTCAAATCTAAAGTTGTACTTGTGCTCGAATTCCTCGGCGCGTTCTAAGAGTGAGGATGAAGAAGAGGAGGATGAAGAAGAAGAGGAGGACGACGAAGAGCTCCCGTCGCCGTCGCTGTCGCCGTCGTCGTCCATTTCTCTGCTTCTGTTTCTCTCCCTCTTTTTCTTCGCCGTACCCTCGTCCGTCTTCATCCACTGTTTTTCCAAGAGATATTCGCGCAAAAACTTATCCTCAGCGCTCAGTTCCCCTCGTTCGCCTCGCGCGTCGAAATACTTGGACAACTTTTCATTCGCCGCCTTTTGATCGTCCTCGCGAAAAGCCTCCATCTTTTCGGCGCGTCTCTTCACCACCAACCCACCATCTTCCTCGACTTCGTCGCCCGAGCCTCCATTTTCGCCATCACTATCGTTACCAAACGCCGCCGCCGCGCTCTTGAACGCCTCCTTGAGCGCGGCTTGCTCCTCTACGTACGACGGACCGTCGCCCGTCTTCATCGATCGCGCTTCGGCTTCGGCTTCGGCGTCCTCCAACGCCGTGGCGCCTCCTTCCAACAACTGCGTCGCCGTCACCTCGCGAAGCGTCGCCTTTTTACGTTTCGGTTGTTCTGACTTTTTACCCGCATCATCATCATCCGCGTCGTCTTCGTCCTGAAAGAGTTTCGTTTCGGCGTCGTAAATCGACGGGTCTCGCTCGCGAATCTTCGTCAAAGCCTCTGCAAACGCCCCATCGAACGCGCGTTCCAAAACCTCCTCCTCATCGCTCTCCGTCGCGCTCGAATCATCATCCTCATCATCTTCACCCTCACCGCCATCACCGCCTTCCGCGCCGGATGCCCCGAGCGCCGAAACCGCGTACTCGCGCTCGAGCTTCGCTTGCAGTCTGTGCATCTCCTTCCTCCGCTCGTTGTGTTCAAACCTCGCCGCGAACGCCTCGTTGATTCGAAGTTTATCCTTGCTGTTGTTTTTACCGCTCTTCGTCTTAGATTTCTTGTTTCGTTCCGACGACGACGACGACGACGACGACGACGACGAATCATCATCGCTCGAGCCGCCGCCGCCTCTGCTGGACGCACCGCGAACATCATCATCGTCGTCTTCTTCGCTCGACGACGACGACGACGACGACGTCCAGGACGACGAATCCGATCCATCCTCGTCGTCAAACATCGCCGTCTTCTTCTTCCCACCGCCTCGCGTCATCGATCCGTTCGGTCGACGTCGCGCTCTCGCGCTCTTCCCCAACCGCCGGGGCCCGGCTCGCCCCGGCCCGGCTCGGCTCGATCGATGACGAAGAAACCGATCGGTACTTTTCACCGTTCACCATCGACGATCGCACCCTGAAAACCGCGCGATGGTCCATCGATCGATCGATCGCGGGTGCCGACCACATTACTATGTGTAAACAGTGTGCATGTTATCCAAATTCGTCTGCCGCCTTGACGGGTCGAACGTTGCGTCTTCGACGACGACGGCGACGACAGAGACGCGCGTCGACGGACGAACGAACGAACGGAAGAAGGGAGGAACGGTGACTCTCGCGCGAGAACTCGACGCGCGCGCGGGCGGACGGACGGACGAAGCGGCGTGTCGTTCGTGTGTTCTTCGCGCGTGTTTCTTCCAGAGGAACGTTTTATTGATTTCGACTCGGTTGATCGTCGCGACATGGGGAGCTTCCGATCGGCGTTTAGCATGAAGAAGAAGAGGAAGAACGGCGGTGGCGACGATGCCGCTGCTGCTGCTCATGGAACCACCGCGTTGGCCGCTTCACCAACCACGTCCGGACCGTTCGACGTCGTCGTCGTCGGCGCGGGCGTCGCCGGGGCGAGCCTGGCGTACGCGCTCGGTAAAGAAGGACGACGGGTTTTGTGCATTGAACGGGATTTGTCGCAACCGGACCGGATTGTTGGCGAGTTGTTGCAACCTGGGGGATACCTGAAGCTGAAGGATCTCGGGTTGGAGTCGTGCGTGGAGGGCATCGACGCGCAGAAGGTGTACGGGTACACGATGTTTAAAGACGGCGAAGTGGCGACGATGACGTACCCGCTCGAAGGGCGTTCGGATGACGTGGCGGGGCGAAGTTTTCACAACGGTAGGTTTGTGCAAAAGCTTCGCGAGGCGGCGATGGCCGTCGACAAGGTTGAGGTGCGCCAAGGGACGGTGAAGAAGCTGCTCAACGCTGAGGGTAACGAGTGGAAGGAGGGCGAAGTCGTCGCGGGGGTGTCGTACACCACGGGGGATAAGTGGGACGAGAAGAGACAAAAAGTGATCGAGGGATCGAGTGAAACCAAGACGGTGTTCGCGCCGCTCACGGTGGTGTGCGATGGGCACTTTAGTAGTTTGAGATCAAAGTTGAGCCAAGCGGCTCCGGATCACCCGAGTCACTTCGTTGGCTTGATTCTCAAGGGAAAACCGAGCGATTTGTTGCCAAACGGAAACCACGGGCACGTGGTTTTGGGAAATCCGTCTCCAATTCTCTTTTACCCCATCTCGAGCGAAGAGGTGCGCTGTTTGGTGGACATTCCGTCCTCGGTCAAGATGCCGAGTGTCGCCAAGGGTGAAATGGCCAAGTACGTGCTCGAGAAGATTGTGCCGCAAATTCCGGAACAACTCAGGCCGCATCTCATCAAGGCGGTCAACGATGGACAATTTAGATCGATGCCTAACAAGACGATGGCGGCCAAGCCGTCGAGAACCCCCGGGGCGGTGCTCTTGGGTGACGCCTTTAACATGCGTCACCCGCTCACCGGCGGCGGTATGACGGTGGCGCTCAACGACATTCACACCTTCAAGTCGATGCTCGACCCGCTTCCGGACTTTTCAGACGGCGAAAGGACGGGCGCCAAGCTGGATGAGTTTTACCGTCACCGTACGCAACCGGCGCTGACGATTAACACACTCGCCAATGCGCTGTACGCCGTGTTTTGCTCGAGCGGCGACACGAGCATGGAGGAGATGCGCCAAGCGTGCTTCGAGTACCTCAAGCTCGGTGGATCCTACGCTCGAGGCCCGATCGCGTTGCTTTCCGGCCTCGATTCCAACCCGCTCAATTTAGTGAACCACTTTTTCAGCGTCGCGCTCTTTGGCATCGGGAGGCTGTTGGTGCCGCTCCCGACGCCCGAGCGCATCTTCAAGGGTGGTAACATTCTCACTGGCGCGTGCAAAATAATCTTCCCAATCGTCAAAGGTGAAGGTTTCGCGCGCATGTTCTTCCCGGCGTGGCTCAAGCGACGTCTCGGGGTCATTTAGTTTGTTTGCGACGATTTATTTTACGGTACCACCACCATTAATACTACAAATCTATGTTTAGCCATTTATGCATTCATTCATTCGCTTGCTTACTCACTCATTCGTCGTACGGATACTCCTCAGGCACGAGCTCGACAAGTTTGACCCTGATGGCAAACTTATTCCCCATCCCGCGTAACGGATCGCCCTCAAAGCTACACGTCGTTCGCATGCGCACCGTCTCGAGCGCGCCTCGAATCGCCCCGCACAGCATGTTACAGTATGCCAACTCCCGGTACCGCGTTGGAAGCTCCACAAAATCCGCCAACGGATTATTATCCATCTCAATCACGCACTCGTCCCGTTCCTCGCTCCAATCTCTCGTTCTCGCCGTCGCGTTTAGAAACATCTTCAAACCAACCTTTGCCGTCATCTCCATCGCCGCCTCGAACGACGCACACGCCCCGCTCGACGCGTTCGTTCGCGCCAGATACTCCTCGATGATTCTCGTTCCAATATTTCGCCCGAGTTGGTCCAGTTTCCCGTTCACCGCCTCGACGTCGTCCTCGTGATCCCGCAGGATTTGTCTCACAAAGGCTCCGTGCGTCAACGCAAACAGTTCCGAGGATACTTTTTCCATCGAGTTCCACGTCGCCGTCGCCAACACTTCCGCTTTCGTCGTCTTCGAGGAGGTGGTATTCGTCGTCGTCGTCGTCGTCGAGGTATTCATCGCCGTGGTATTCGTCGTCATCGCGTTGGACATCTTCTTCGCGCGCCGCGGACTCTGCCGCGTCGAACTTTCGAAATCACAGCCGATTCAAAAGCAGTCAAAACCCTAACACTAAAAGTAAACATATACAAACCACTAGATACGGTAGATAAGTAAGTTACTCGAAACATATAAGCCCAAACCACCAGAGGTCACGTATAGAACATACTTTTAAATCTATCACATGTAAATAGGGTTTAGAAATCCCACAAAAGATAAAAGGGGTAAATAATCAATCGCAAACCGCGTTTACTTTTTCGCGACGTCGACGACGACGCGCACCGCAATCGCGCGCGCGTAGGACGGGCTGACGGACATGTCTCTGACGACGCAGAACCGCCCCGTCGTCGGGTCCGCCGGACGACGGCGAGAGACCCCGCTGTGTGGACGGCGGACGACGCGGACGACGCAGAGATGTCGACGTGTCCACGAGGCGACTGGTGCGCACAACGGAAATGCCGTCGAAATGGTTGCGCGGACGACGTCGACGCGCGGAGGGGAGGGGTTATCGTTGAGCGGTCGACGAGTCAACGCGTGCGTCGTCGTCGCGCGCGATCGTTCGGGGCGAACGCTGCGGGTGCGGACGGCGGCGATTTCGTCATCGACGAGCGGTGAGGATTCTTCCTCTTCTTCAGACGAGTCGCTTCGCGGCTCGACGGAAGGAACGTTTGGGAACCCGGATTCGAGCGGGTTTTCTGACGTCACTTCGGCTGGGGCGAAACCGTTATTTACGGATCAAGACGCAAAGGAGGATGCGGCGGCACGGTTGGCGAAATTGGAGTCGTTGACGGTTTTGAGGGAGCTGTACAGCACGGTGGTGGACTGCGAGGCGAACCTCGCTGATGATTACTTTATTCGTCACGCCGATGATGAGTCAGGGGAGGAGTCTTCAAAGCTGCTCGATGGGAAGAAACTCAGTGAGTTTGCGGTGCCGAGTCCAGAGTTGGAAGAGGCTATCAGCGCGCTGGAGGAGATGTTAGAATCGATGAAGGAGCTCGAAGCGGAGAAGGACAAGTTGCGTTCGGCGGCGACGATGATGGATGGCAAGTGGGAGATTCTCTTTGAAGACGCCGATGCGGTGAGAGATCTTTTGACGCAAAAGTTTTCCGATTGCGCCGATCGTGTGGAGGATCGTTGCAGAGAGATGAGCAACTACCTGCCGTACGAGTCGTGCGAACGTGCGGAGCGGGCACTCCAAGAGGCGCAGAGCGCCCTCGAGGCTGCGCAGGAAGACGCCGGAGAGTCCCAGGTTGGGGCTCGACTTCGTCCGCTCGGTCGTAAGGTTGGTAGAATCACTTCGAGAGGCGTTCGAAGCGCGGGTGTTTTAGGAGAGGGTCTCACGCAACTCAGAGCAAAACCTCGCGAGTCCATCGCAAACGTGGCTGAGTACTCGCAAGGGGTGTGGGCGCGTATCAACGGTCTCAGCGTGGGCGAGACTGGGGTGGTAGAAGTGTTAAAGTCATTCCCTGTGCCGCGCGTGAGCAAAGACAAGCGCGACGCGCGCATCTTGCGCTTGCTTATCGAGGTGCAGGATAGAGACAAGGCGTTGACCGAGGCGCAAAAGACGAGAGACGGCATCATGGCCCAGGGAAGGAGCTCGCTTCTCTCTCGCGTCGCCCTGGGGGACAAGATTCGTGAGTGCGACGAAAAAGTTTCGACGCTTAGACGGGTTTTCGCCGTTCGAACGCTTCAAATGGAGATGGAGCGCATCATCTTGGCGCTCGAGGAAGAGTTGGCCACGCCTCCGGATCGCTTGTCCAAGGCGGAACTTAACGACATGCAGCTCATGGTGGCGGAGTTTGGAGTGATGGATCTCTCCTTGCGTCGATTGATTTCTCTCGTCGATCGTCAAGAATCTCAGCTCATCGACGACGAGGATTTGTCCAAGTTGGCAATGGAAATTCCAGACATGAAGCTCCGCTTAGCCATCAGAGACGACAACAACGCCGCCATGTCCATGGATCTCATGCGTGAGCGTTTCGTTTTAACCATGCAAGAGTCTGGCGCTACCATAAGAGAGGGTGGTACCTTTTTGTTCCGAGGCGTCAAGCTCCTCGGATCAGACATTGGCACGTCGTTGCGCCTCTTCATGCGCGCCGCGTTCGGCACCACTCTGCGACCTCGCGAAGTGCAAGTTGTCCGCCGCACCTTTCTCGATGTTTTCACCTTTGTCCCTTTTATGATCATTCTGATCACTCCCATCACTCCCGTTGGTCATGTTTTGGTCTTTGGTTTCATTCAGCGTTACTTTCCGCAGCTTTTCCCGTCTCAATTTACCTCGAGACGACAAGAGCTCATGCAAAAGTACGAAGAGCTCAAGGAACAGCTCGCTGTGGCGGAAGAAGCCGCTGACGCCGCCAACGAGAGCGAAGCCCTGCGTCGGGCCGTCGCAGCGGTGAGTTCAGTCAAGAGCATGATTAGTGGCGCCGTGAGCGACGTCACTGAGCGACTGGAGTCTGCGAGCGAGCAAGTCGCCGCCGTTGACGGCGCCAAAGAACAGCAGCGTCTGGAAGCGCTTCGCACGGAGATTGATCAAACAAGCGCTCGACTAGCCGGTTCGGACGACGATGACGACGAGGAGAAGGATGATAAGAACGATTAGAGCCCGGCGGTATAGAAAGTAGCCCAAACGCGCGAAAGATAGACGAACGTGCTTTTTTAAACAGAAAACGCGAGCAGCGTGCAGTGAAAATCATAACTACTCGACAACCTGCGGACATCCTCCTCACTCGACGTTGCGCGCGAATGCGCGTCGCGCAAGGAACCCACGCACGCGCGAACGCTCTGTATTCACACAATCGTCCGCGCGTCCCGCAAAGAAGGATGACACCGGCACCGACGCAGAAGCGTCAAAAGACTGGAACGACTGCGCAAGCTGCGAGCGCTCAAACCGTCGTCGCTGGGAACTCTTGGTCGTGGCCGCGAGACACCCCCGTCGGACACCACGTCGTCGGTGAGAGTCATCGGGTGAAAGGGCTTCACTTGACGGATCACTTTATCGCGGTGCGTGCGGTTCGCGACGACTGATAACGGCGACGTGGCTGGTTGAGTGATTAAAAAGTGACTGACTGACGCAAACTGTACTTCGCGCGCAACTGCAGGCGCCTTTGGATTATTATTCCGCGTCAAAGGCGAACATCACCGGTGAGAATGTCGCACCAAATCTGATCAAGGTGTACGTTCGGGAAGTCGTGAGCGCGGCGCGGGGGAAGATGAGCGCTGAGGAGCGGGCGGCGTTGCCGTGTGTGCTGTTTCTGCAGGGCGGCCCCGGGTTTGAGTGCGGCCGACCAGACGCGGATGGAGGATGGGTGGGAGAGATGGTCAAGGAGCATCGCGTGTTTTTACTCGATCAGCGCGGTACGGGGAGGTCGAGCGCGGAGATTGTTAGGTTTAACGAGGATGGTTCGTGTAAGGTGGCCTTTGAGGAAGGCCAGGGGGCGACCGCTGACGTACACATGGGCCGAATGTTGGCGCAATGTTTCAGAGCGGATTCGATTGTCGAGGATGCGGAACTGTTTCGCAAGACGGTTCTCGGTAAAGAGCAAAAGTTTACGCTTCTCGGACAGTCGTTCGGTGGGTTTTGCATCACGACGTATCTCTCGATGCACCCCGAAGGCGTGAAGGAGGCGCTCTACACGGGTGGTCTACCGCCGTACGTGGAGAAGGAAGCCGCGGCTTTCGACGCGTACGTCAAGCTCTTCGAGAGAGTACGCGTTCAAAACGAAAAGTTTTACGCGCGCTTTCCGGGAGACGTCGAGCGTGTGAGGTATCTGTGCGAGTACGCTCGCAAGAATGAGGCGTCGCTGCCTGGCGGAGGAAGGTTGAGCGCTGAAGTCGTGCAGGCGCTCGGATTTTCCAACCTAGGCACGGCGTCCGGGATGGAAAGGCTGCACTATATCTTAGAAAACGTCGATGTGGAACCAACTTTTGCTGTGCCGCTGGCGCACAAGCTTCTCATAGAGATTGAGAATGCGTTCAGACACTTTGAGACGAACCCATTGTACGGCATTCTTCACGAATCAATTTATTGCAATGGTGGTAACGCCTACGGCGGCGCCGAGAAGGCGAAAGCCAAACTTTCCGGAACGTCATTCGACGTCGACGCCGCGCTCACGACGCCTGGGCAAAAGATTTACTTCACCGGAGAGATGGTTTTCGATTTCTTTTTTGACGACATTCCTGCCCTTGCGCCGTACAAAGGCGTCCTCGACTGTCTCAAATCCGGCGACACCGGTCAGTTTCGCCGGTTGTACGATGCCCAAGCGCTCTCTGCGAATGATGACATTCCGGTCGCTTGCGCCAGTTACGTCGAGGACATGTTTGTCGACTTTGATCTTGCCGCAGAAACCGCCAGCCGAATCGCCGGCGCTCGCGTCTGGAGCACGTCGGAATACATGCACTCTGGCATTCGCGAAGACGGCGCGAGAATCGTCTCCAAGCTCCTCTCCTACGTCAGAGACGAGGATCCAATTCGTTAATTTCTCACCACTCGACGAGAGACGCCATCGTTCGATGAATGAAACTACTAACTAAAATGTGTTTAATACAAATTCGCTTGAGAGCTCCTACGCGCGCTCCAACGCTTCGCTAAGACTTTCTTCCATCCTTACCCCCGCTTTCGCTCCCCGTTCCCGCCGCTTTCCGCGCCTCTTCGCTCGCCGCGTTGTAATGCATGAACCCTTTCGCCGTCGTCGCCGCGAACCACGCGCCGGAGACCACCGTCGTCGCGAACAACCCGAGCGTCGTCGCTCGAAAGGCGACGTCGACGAGGCTCGTCTTCCCACTCATCTTTCAAGACGACGCCGCTTGCTTCACGAACACAAAGACACACGAGCGCGCGCGCGAGAAAGATTTCCGCGTATGGATCCCAGTCGCGTTCCGTGACGTTTCTCGCGTTCGCGTCGTCGTCGAGTGACGGATCACGAGCAAAGTTGGCTTTCCAATCTTTGGACTTTTCTTCCAGGCACGTAGCCCCTTGAACGCGATATTGGTTGGGCGGTTTGGATTCGATCACGTCGGTCACGAGGAGTGAGTAATGAGTCGTGAGATTGTATTAAAGAAGGGAAACAAAGAAGGATTGAGTACGGTGCGCTCGTCGTCGTTAATCGTCTCGCGGATAGATGGACGTTGGACTGGATGGAACCTAGGAAAAAAAACAAAGCAAACAAAGCGAGGCGACCTCTTTCCTCATTGAACCGACGCGTCGAGCGACGGTGGTCGATGCTCTCTTCTTCTTTTTGTTGCGATGGTCGTCATCGTGATGGATGATTACCACCCGTCTTCGTCTTCGTCGTCGTCAGACCACGCAGCGTCGGCGACGCCCGCCGTTGGAGCGGCGCTGCCGGCGGCGGCGGGCGCGCTCACCATCATGTGCTTAAACTTGTCTTCGACGGCAATGGTAACCCCACTGTCCGTTTCGAGGACGGCGGCTTGGTGTTGACGACCCTCACGCCAGGCTTTGGCTTCTTCGCGCTCCTTGGCGCGTGCCTCCTTGCCCGTCGCAAAGGCAAACGCGTTACCCGCCTCGAGTTCCATGAGCGCGCGCTTGATTTGCGCCACGATGAACGAGTCGCGATCCGTGTAAAAGGACGTGGAGCGACCAGACATACCGGCGCGACCGGTACGACCGATGCGGTGGACGTAATCCTCAAAGTTGCGAGGCAAGTCCATGTTGACGACGTGCGCGACACCCTTGACATCCAAACCACGCGCGGCGACATCCGTGGCAACCAACACAGAGCAACGTCCCTCCTTGTAATCCTGGAGAGCCGCCTCACGCTCCGCCTGAGATCGTCCACCATGCAACGCGGCAGCCGGAACGCCTTCCGCGTTTAATAACTCGGCAATCTCATCCGCACGGTTCTTGCGCTCGACGAAAACCACCGTCATGGGCATGTCCGAGCCGAGCTTGGTGGCTTCATTCTTCTCCCCAATCAACATGGCAACCAATCTATTAACCTTTTCACCATCAACGACCTTTTCTAAGTGTTGCGACACGTTCGCCGTCGGAGCGCTCGTTTGACCAACCTTCACCTTGACCGGCTTGTTGAGGTACTCGCTCGCCAAAGCTTCAACCTCGCTCGGCATTGTCGCGGAAAAGAGGAGCGTTTGATGACGCTTGGGCAAGTTCATCAACACTTCTCGAATTTGCGGCTCGAAACCCATGTCCAACATTCTGTCCGCTTCATCCAAGACTACGAACGAAACGCGAGCGAGGTTGGTGTTACCCTGTTGCAAGTGATCGAGCAATCGACCGGGCGTGGCGACGATGATTTGCACGCCACCGCGCAACATGGAACGCTGTTCGTACATATTCGTACCGCCGACAATGATGGCTGTTCTAAACCCCTTTGAGCTTCTCGAAAACGTCTTCCCCTCCGCTTCAATCTGTTGCGCCAACTCTCTCGTCGGCGCCATAACAATCGCAAACGGCCCATCACCCTGACGCAACGGCGGTTGGTTCAAACAGTGCTGCACCATTGGAATGGAAAACGCCGCCGTCTTCCCGCTCCCCGTCTCGGCACACCCGAGCACATCCCTTCCGCTCAAAATCACCGGAATCGCCTGCGCCTGAATCGGCGACGGTTTATCGTACTCTCTGTGTCGAATATCCATCATGATATCCTTACTCAGATTCATATCCTCGAACGATTCGATCGCCGACGGTGCCTCGGCTTCGTTCTCCGGAACCTCCACCGTCACCCCGAGCCGGTCACGAATCTCCGTCTTTTGTTCCTCCGTCAGCGCCTCCACCCGCGCGCTCGGCCGCCAATTCGCAAAAACCGCCGCGCCAGAATCTCTCCCACCGCCCTGTCCCCGTCCGCTCATCACCGGCGGCGCGCGGTCACCGGGTCCGTACGACGACCCACCGGGTCCGCCGCCGAAGGATCGGTGTCGGTCTGATTGTTGGTCGTTTCCTCCTCTGCTCCTCTCCGGCGGCGGCGCCGCGCCGGCACCGCCGTCGGACGATCCTCCGCCTCGCAAGTGCGGCGGAACGTACCCCATGCTTCGCTTCTCGAACCGACGGGCGGGCGATCAATGGCGGGCCGGAGAGGCGTCGCCGCGACGAAGAGGCGCGATTTTCGTGCGGATCCCACGCGGGCGGTCCAGTTTTAGACTGTTTGTGCATATAAAATGAACACACGCGAAAACGTCGCGAAAACCACGTACATCGGACTCGAGCACGTGTAGTATGTGAGCCCGATGTCGCAATTGTATGGGTAAACAGTACAATCGTTTTGTGACATCGTCGCTCAGCCTTCGCACGTCTCGGCTGCCCATCGCGCGCGCTCCGTCTTTTCTCGGCGCGTCTCGAAGGATACGACGATCAACGATGGCGAAGGGTGAACCGACGAGGTGCGTGTGATTTACTCGCCTCTTTCGTTTTTTTTGTTCGTGTTAGTCTCGGCGTCGGTTGGCGTGGATGACGACCGTCGCGTCGTCGGGACGTTGGATGGGATTCCGCGCGCGTTTTGGGGTTTCGGTGGAGTCGCCACGCGCGCCTCGAAGCGTGGGATCTGGCGGACGATCGCGGACGACGGCGACGAGGAGACGCTTTGGATGGATGGTGACGAAACGTTTACGTCGCTTTGACGTCCTGGATTCACCGTCGTCGTCCTCCGTCGGGTCCCTCGGGCGCGTCATCTTCGTTGCGGACGCACCGGGACCCTAGAAATGCGATCCGAACGAGACCCGTCGCGCGGTGTGCGCGCGCGTCGCGCGCGGGTGGTTTCGACGGCGAGCGCCGGCGGGAACGATCGAGACCGTTCACTTCACGTCGGTTTCCGTCGTTCGTGGTTCGGGATCGCGATCGACGACGCGGTGACGGGCGGTTGGTTTGCGTCATCCACGAGAGAGGGTTGGAGCGCTGAGAGAGGGACTCGTTTTGCGTGAGAGAGGGAGCGGACTGACTGACTTTGTTTTCTTTTAAATTCAAACGTAGACTGTACGTCCGCGGCGTGATTCTTGGTTACAAGCGCGCGCGCACCAACCAATACAACCACACGTCGCTCATCAAGCTCGAGGGCGTGAACGACAGCGCGGCGACGTCCTTTTACGGCGGTAAAAAGTTGTGCTACGTGTACAAGGCGAAGACGAAGAAGCAGGGGACGGCGTACCGCACGATTTGGGGTAAGGTTATGCGCTCGCACGGTACCTCTGGTGTCGTCCGCGCCAAGTTCAAGAAGCACTTGCCGTCCAACTCCATCGGTGGTAAGGTTCGCTGCATGCTCTTCCCGTCCAACATCTAAGGTCGCGCGCTTTGCGAGGGAAGAGTTGCGCTGGCTCGGCGAGACCGCGGGTCGACATTCATAGTCCAAACATCAGTATTAGTGATTAGCGTTTGATGTAAAAATCGATCGTTACTTGAACCAAACCACCTCCGTCTATTCGTTTTTCGTTCACCCACGTGCATGCGCTACGCTACGCTATGATTACAAAAGCTAGTACGTCCCTCGAAACGCGCTCCACGCGACGGCGGCTTGCGTAAACAACGGCGGTCCTCCTCGAGCGACGGCTTCGTCGAACGCGTCGAAATCCTTCGCCTCGAGCGCGTCCAAATACCTCCCCACCGGAACCGCCTGCAAGAAGAACGGCTTGGCATCGCTCGGAATCCTCTCCGCCATCGCCCGAGCGCTGTCCAAATGCGCCTTTGCGACGGTCGCCACCTCGTGCGCGACGTCTCTCGCGCCTTCGCTCGGCTCGAGCCGATAGACGCTCTCCGTGCTCACCCCGCGTCTCGCGCACGCATCGCTCGGAAAGTAACACCGCCGCTGTTTCGCGTGTGCCGTCGTCCCACGTAATAACGCGCTCAATCCAATCGCTTTACCGAGATGACTCGCCGCGTGATCGGCGTCGGCGTTTCGAATTCCGCACGCGTCCAACGCGAGCGTTAAAGCGCTTCCGTGCGCGTCGCTCGCGTACCTCTCCAATTCCATCACGCTCCCGGGTGGTCCGCTCGCGCTCGCGTCGGTGATTCTCGCGTCAATCATCCTTTTCATCCACGTCTTTGCGCGCGCAGAGGGAGCGTTTCCCAGCGCCGCGCGGAGCGCCACGAGCACCGGATGTTGACCGCCGGCTCGAGCCTCCTCCTCGGCGTCGTCGTCGTCCAAACGAGTCAATCCATCGATCGCTCTTCGCCACCACATCAACCGCATCCTCGCCGCATCGACGGAATCAGCGCTTCCGACGACGCTTCCACTCTCCGCGTTGAGCGCGCGCACGGCAAACGCGATGGGCACGAACGGTTTCGGGAGATGAAGCGTGCAAAGGTAGGCTTCGTAATCTCTCAAACGAACCACTTCGACGCAGTGTCTAAACGCCGCGCGCAGTTCGCTGACGTCCGGTGACGACGACGCGGAGGTTCCGGAGGAGGATCTCGCGCGTGCGGTGATGGCTGTCAGCGCAGGTTTTATGGACGACGCGCGGTGTCGAGACGTCGTCATTAACGTCATCGTCATGAATGAATGAATGCGACGCGACGCGCCGGCGTGTGAGGAGAACGCGGGACTGAGTCGGATGGTTGATCCATCCGATGGTAGGAATGATTGGAACGCGCTTGAGATCATGTGAGGATGCAGAAAGTGTGTGCGATTTAAAAATCTGTATCCAAGGAGGCTAAAACATCGCGAATGGCGCAGACGTCTGGATGGTCGTCGCCGAGAAGCGCTCGTTGTAAATCCAACGCGCGCTCTAATAACGGCCGACCGCGAGAGTTGTCCTCGCGGTCCAAGTGACAAATGGCCAAATCAGTGAGCGTTTGTACCGTCTCAGGATGGTCAATCCCCAGGACGGATTCCTGGATGGCTAGAGCGCGTTCAAAGAGGGATTGCGCGCGGTCAAAACGTTCGCTTTCGCTGTAGAGCGTGGCGAGATCCGTCATGGCGGCGGCGACTTCGGGGTGGTGTTCTCCGAGCGTCTCGATGCGACGAGTGATTTCTCGCTCGAGTGCGGACGCAGATGAAGCGAACTCCGGGGAAATGTCACCACGAACGTCTGCTGCTGTGGTCATGGTGGTTCCGTGATGATCTCTAGCGCCCGTCGGCGAGGTGAAAGACGATTGACCAACGTCGCGTTTTGCGGTGGACGTTGGGCTCGTCGCCGACGCCCACATTGCGCTCGATGCCGTGGGCGATCGCACCGTCGTACCTGTTCGTCCACGAATATTGTATGGATCTTCGAGCTCGTCGATGGCAGTCTCGATGACGTCTCTTATGGCGCTCTTGAGCGTTCTCGGCAAGTGACTGCGGACTCTAGAACCGACAATGTCGACGCAAGCCAATACGACTTTCACCGCCATCCCTCGCGCCTCGCCGTTGGCGCTGTCGAAACACCTCGATGCGAATTTCATGACGTGTTCGAGCGCGAACGACTCATCCTTGCGCGGCGCGTCCAATCCGTACGTCGGAATAAGCTCGACCATGAGCGTCAGTCTCCCGGTTAACACGCGCCAAAGACTAAGCTTTTGAACCGGTTTGCACAAGGCGTGCGCGAGGATTGAAACCCCACCCGGAGCGTCGCCAGCGAACGCGTGTAATGCTTCCCTAATGCTCTCGCGAAGACGCGGATTGGTGTCGCCCAGCTTGTCAACTAACAATGAGATTGAGTCATCGACGGCATCCTTGACGTCTCTGGCGGAGACGTGGGCGGCGAAAGCCTTTGCGGCGGATGCCAACGTGATGGCGGCGGCGCACGTCACATTGGCCACCTTGTCGTTGAATAATCTATCACCCAAAGTCTTGCAGAGGGTTTGAAACGTCTCGCGCGGATCGACACCGAGAACTTTTGAAGCGTCTTCGCTCTCCCACGCGGCGATGAGACTTTTATTGATGGATTGTAAAGCGCTCTCGCGATGCATCCACGCGTTGCTGTACAACTTCATGACGACGTCTTCGCCGAAGGTGGCGATGATGGGGGCGGCGTTGACCTGCTCGGACGGAGAAAGCGGTGGCGGTGGCGGAGCGTCGTCGTCATTTGCTGAAGCCGCGGCTGCCTTCTTGGCGCTCTGCACTTTGTCCTCCTCTTCTTCTTCAAAGAACGCCGCAGCTTCCGCCTCGAGCTCCGGAGGAACACGCCTACCGGTGGCGACGGCGGGAACTTCATCATTGCTCATCCCAGCCGCGCTGACGTCGTCTTCTCGGAATGAGTTTGGCTTTTCAATCTCCAACGGCGCCGGACGCCTGGGCGGTGGCGGCGGTGGCGCTTGAGCGCTGTTGGACGCCACGCTTGGCTTTCGCTCGTGCATCACCGCTGCGGGCAGCTCGGATGAAGAAACTGGTGGATCATTCTCGTGCGCTAACTCTCGCATCGCGTCCGCGTGCTTTGAACGGATCGGCACATCGTCAAACGAAAACGCTTTTCGCGTCGTCGGCGGCTGCGACGTCGGCGCGTCGTCGGCGCGAGTCTCGACGACTGGCGGCGAATGCACCGAAGTCGTGCCGCTCATCGAGCGTGCACCCGAATCACGCGGTGACAGCGAACCACCAAAGGCATCCTCGTAACCGGTCGCGCGAAGTCTATCAATCTCAATCTTCAACCTCTTGGCTTCGTCGTAATCCTCAATCTCCACTGCGCGCATCTTTTCCTCCTGCAGCGCCTTCACCTTGACTCCAAATTCACGCAATCGCGAGATGACGTCTCTCAAGCGCTTCGCCTCGTCGTAGTCTTCCGCATCCACGGCGTGCTCCTTCCTCGCGATCACCTCTCGAAGCTTTTCCTCTGTCATGGCGTCGACGCCTCTGCCAGCCGATGATCCGCCGCCCGTGCGATGTCCAAGCAAAGGCGCCCTCTCCGCCGACGCGCCGTTCCCAGAACCGCTCATCCTTCGTTGTGGCTTCTCCCCCATGGTCTCACCGATCAACGTCAACCCCATCAACCCGATCTGTCGTCCCTCGTTCCTCGAGTTTTCGTGACACCCCGAAAACTCCAATCGAACCTCGACCGCATCCTTCACGTTGACATGCACCGTCTTCAACTCCCTCGCCTTGTACCCACACTCCGAGTTACTCTCAAATCGCAACGTCCCCAACCGTTTCACGGTTCGTCTTCCACCGCCATCCAGTCTCGTGACGTATACGTGACACTCGCTCGCGATTTTACACTCGTGCGAGAGCAACTTCAACTGCCGCAACGCGCTCGGCGCGTCCAATCTCACCGTCGCGTACGCCGGGAACCCCGCCCCGCGCGCCGTGAGCCATCCCCGCGATTTGTTCTCCCCGCGTATGTGTAATTCACTCGCCGCGTGTCCCGGTTCCTACGTCGTTCGTTCGGTCGTCAGTCGTCACTCGCATCAAAAGTGTTTGTTTCAAATTTCATCTTTCAAAACGTAAACGCGAACGTCGCGTCGTGCGTCTCGCGTCGTCACCACACTCACCTCGGACGAGCGGTCTACGACCGTATACGCGAGTTCACGCGACTGCGACGTCGGCGCGCCTCGCGCGTCGGTACCGGCGACGACGAGCGGCATTTTGACGACGACTCGCCAGTCAACGGCCAAAGTCAACGAAGAGCAGGTCCTAAAATGACGAGTCGTGAACCTTCAAATGAGATTCATCAAAAGTCTAAAATGTTGCCTAGTGTGCTACTACAAACTACGAGTTGAGCCACGTCCACGCGTCGGCGAGCGGATTCTTCGTTCGCGCGCCGTTCGCGCGGTCGTCGGAGTCTATGTCTGATGTCGTCGAAGATATCGGTAGATGGCCTGTTGTCGCCGGACGCGCGTGGCGGTGTTCGAGAGCGTGGCGGTGTTCGCCGTAATAGTTTGGGATTTCGTCTTCGTCTTCATCGTCCGTGTCTGGGACGGTGCGCACGTCGAGGTTTGAGAGCGCTGTCGATGCGGCAGCGGCTTTCGCGCGGTGGCGTGAGCGGGTTGTGAGATCGATGTCGTCACCGTCGTCCGCGTACTGGTCTTCGTCTTCGTCTTCTTCGTCCTCGTCTTCAATGCCGAGAAAGTTGCGGATGGAGCGCCAACCGCGTCTCGCGCGGGCGCGCACGCGCTCGTCGTGGAGGAGCGCGCTCACGGCGTCTTCCTCATCCTCTTCGTCGGATTCGCGATCGAGTTCGTCGTGTTGGATCCAGGCGCTTCCACCGGCTTTCACGCGGTCGTGAATAGTCTTGACGGCGGCTTGATACGTTCCCGGAATGTGGTCGAGCATCATGTACGGATCGAGTAAGACGTCGGTGAACGCCGTCGGATGCTTGTATTCAGCCGTCGGGGCGCTCGAGCGCACGTGTTTGAGATGGATCACTCGACCCGGTTGGACCATAAAGTCCATCGCGGAGTGGTCTCGAAGCTCGAGACCGACGACGTCTTCGAGGTCGTTCCAGTCTCCTTGACACGTGCGCTTACTTCCCTTCTTCTTGCGAGCCGACGTTGGCTTGAACTCTTCCGCAGTAGGCTTAACCGGCGATGTGATCGGCGTTTCCGAGTCGTTCATCGCAGAAGACGACGTCAGCGGCTGCGAGGCTTTGTCCTCGTCCTCGTCCTCATCCGTCGTTGCCGCGGTCAAGTCTTGTTTCGACGACGGCCTGTCTCTGCCGCCGAGAACGGACGAAACAGCTCGAAGCATCGCGTGAGACGGCGCGGCGTGGTTCAACCTTCGCAAGAGGCGGCGAACAGAGGCGTGGCAGAGTCTAGGAACCACATCGGCGCCGGCGACGACGCACGTGATGTACTCGCTTGCCTTGTCGCTCAAATTCATGCTACTCACGCTTGGCGCGGCGATGCAGACGCATTTACACGCGGCGAGTCGCGTCAAAACCTCTCTCTTTGCGTCTTCCTCAAATGCACCGAGCCCTTCCAGCGCGAGTTTCTCTATATCACTGTCCGTACTGTGCATTAACATGGCGATGCACGCGGCGACGCCGCCACCCATGCTGTGCCCCGTGACGAGAAACTCAAACGATGGATTCTTCGCCAATGCCGCCGCCGCCGCCGGGATCATTCGCTTCACAACCTGCCACGCCGAGGCAACCATCCCAGCGTGAGCCCACCCATCTAAAAACTCTACGCTCTCGCTATTCACATCCGTCAACGCGTCGTGAAGTTCCCACGTCCCGCGCACGGACAACGCCACCTTGCCTTCCACCCGATCGACGGCAACGAATGAACTCGGCGAAAACTCCGTCCCGTTCCAATCCGCATCAATCACATCCTCCGTATCAATCTCACAACTCTTCGCGCACGCCTCGGACGCCAACGCGTGCATCCTTTCGTAATCCTTCGTCGTCGCTCCGCTCGCCGCGGCGTGCGTCTTTAAACTCTTCAATTTTTCTCTAAAAGACGCGTCGCTCAACACCGAAGAAGCCGTCCCGTACGCCCCGATCGCGTACTTCACCGCCACTCGCACCGCTCGCAACGCGTGCACATCCGGTGCGTTCACCGGATTCGTTCGCGCGTCACCCTCTCCGTCCGGGTACAACTCGCGAAGTCCCCTAGTTTTGTTTCGCTCGGCTTCGCGTTGTTCATTCCACAAGACGAATCCAGCCATGGGATCGAACGTCGCCATCCCGACGACACCCAGCGGTTTGAGCTCCGCCATGACGGACGTGTAGACGGTTCTCAGTGCGCGTTCGAGTTCGAGCCATCCCGCGGTGACGGTTTTGATGCGTCGCGGCGTGGACGTCGACGGTAACGATGATGTCGATGCGCGTTCGTCGTTCGTTTGTCGCACAGAAGATTCTTCTTTTGAATCGCCGCCGTCGCCGCCGCCGACGGTTTTCGTTGGGGTGTCCATGATGCGAGACGACTACGACTACGACGAGCGTGACTGTGCGTCGTCAGACGTGATTGTCACCGGACTCGCGCGTCGAAGTGAGGCGACGCACGAATGAAATTGAGTTTTGTTCTTACACCACTGTGGCAACCGTCATCCCGTCGCTTTGCGCGCGTTGAGGATGAAAGCTTTGGCTAAAACCGATCGCGATGAACGTCTCAATCGCGCTAGACGATGCGACTAGGAAAGATTTACGAGCGCCGAGACGAAGTTCGACGCGACGACCGCGACGCAGTCGCGTCTCGGCGACGACTTCGTGCGACGATAATCTAAGAGAGTACGAAGACGCCGCACCGTCGCCGGTGAGTTTGAGGGCGTACTTGGTGAGCGGGATTGAAAATGAGACTGTGGTCTTCATCTTGGCGGCATTCTCGCGAGAGGACGTCTTGAAATCGCGGCCGAGCTCGAGCTCTAGTCCGCGCGTCTGTCCCGCCTTGTCCAATTTGGACTTTGCGATGATTTGCGCGCGCGTTGTCGAGTTTAATTTGGCCCGAACGGCGAGACGAACGGCGTGCGATTTCACGATATCTGACGTGGCTCGAAACTTGACGTCGATCGCATCGCGTAAAGGGTGAGATGATTCCGGGTTCGGCGAAGGAGGCTTGGAATTCGCCGTGACGACAGCGCGCGCCGACGCCTTTTCAAAATTGTACGCGTACTGCGCCTTGGCTGCATTCGTTCGAGGCGTCGCCGCCCTCTTCTCAGTCTTCCTCTCAGTCTTTGCCTCGCTCGGCTCCGTTCCCTTTGGCTTACCTTCCTCGCTCGAGTTCACGCCGTGAAGTAGCCGAAAGGCGTCGTACTGCTTGGTCGGCGTCCCGAATGAAAACGAAGCCGATGTCGCTCGCGTCGCGGTGACCAACCCGCGATCCAGCCGACCCTTCACGCTCTGCCTAAACTCCATCCCAAACTCCTGATGCACGCTTCCGAGTTCTAATTCAACTTCCTTCGTCAGCGTGTGCGCGTTCACCGTGGCGTGAAACGCCTTGTAGTCCTCATCTAAACCGTCGGCGGTTGCGAATCGCCGCTCCACGTCCGCCTCCACGTCCCATCTCGACCGCACCGGATCGCCCTCGGGCTCACAATCGCTCGTCGCTTGCACCACACACCGTCGTCCACGCCCTAAGTCGTGCGTCGTCACCACAGACATTGCCGCGTCGTTCTTTTTAACCTTTTTCGATCCGCCTCCGTCCTCGACTGACGTAGACGGCTCCTCCTCCCCATCCTTCCCGCCACCGCCACCGCCACCGCCTCCTTTGCACCACTTTGGCACGTACCGCTCCGCACACGCGATCGCACTAGTCCGATCCGCATCGCCGACGAACCCAACGCGTCGTCGCGTCGTCGTCGTCGTCGCCGCCGCCGCCGCCGTCTCAGAACGCCGAGCCTCCAGACGCGCGCGGTGTCGCCCGCCGCCGCCCGCGCGAACGCTCACCCGTTTCCCGTCTTCCCCGCGCGCGGGACGAGACGCGTCGTCGCGAAATAGCGGCGCTAATAAATCCGTCGACCGCACCGCTCCGTCGTCGTCATCGGTGTCGTCATCGCCACCACCACCCGTCATGTGCGTAACGAACGAACGCGGCGCGGTTCGTTACGCACCGCACCGCGCGACCGCGCGACCGCGCGACCGCGTCCCCGACGACGACCGACGAGACGAACGAACGAAACCCACCGAACGACCGCCGTCGGTTCGGTCGATCCCCCGCGACGTCGCGCGACGTCGCGTCGCGTTATCGGTACCCAAACACGCACGCACACACACGCATCACCTTCCACAGAAATACCATCAAGTCATACACGCGTATATACCCTTAAAACACACACAACACGTACCATACATATAAAATAC
>Ga0181570_10001208_pt1 | contig 22599 bp, 18 predicted proteins | sample 101ome_18_FD_148667 | JGI IMG/M metagenome (GOLD analysis project Ga0181570, IMG submission 148667) | Coastal salt marsh microbial communities from the Groves Creek Marsh, Skidaway Island, Georgia - 101406AT metaG (spades assembly) | ecosystem: Environmental > Aquatic > Marine > Intertidal zone...
CATCTTGACCTTGTAGATACAAGTCAACGATACCAGAGTTAGCTGCGTTCTTAGCTGTAACTGTTACACGACCTGTGCCGTTTGTTACTTCTAAGTACTCACCTGTACCTGATGCCATGTTAGATGTGTTGATTGTTGCTAGACCTGTTGAGTTACGTAGTGTACCCACATACTCATAACCTAGAGCACCTGTTGCGTCAACTACTAGAAGTTGGCGATCAGAACCGTTAGTTGCTAGACCTGTACCACCGTTTGCGATTGGTAGAGTTCCAGAAACGTCTGTTGTTAGAGCTACTTGCGCATAACCTAGAGCACCTGAAGCGTTAACTTTTAGTACTGTTGAGTTTGCGCCTTTTGCTAGTTCTGATACTGTTGTACCTGTACCTGACATAATCATTAGAGAATCATCTGCGAATCCTGATATGTCTGTACCTGTACCACCGTCTGTTGTTGCGATTGTACCACTTAGCTGGAAGCTAGATGATGTGATTGAACCAACGTTGATGTTTGCGCCATTTGATGACCACTCATCTGCTGTTTCATCCCAGTACCACTTAGCATTTCCGCCTACTTCTGTACCACGATTAACTTCGATGCCTGCGTCTTGTGTCGCTGCACCTGTGTGGTTTGAGTTTAGAAGTATTAGGTTATCTTCGATTTCAACTGTTTCTGATAGAGTTGTTGTAACTGCACCTGAAACTGTTAGGTTTCCTGATACAACTGCGTCACCTGTTACGTTCAGTGATGCTAATGTTGTTGCGCCAGCTGCTAAAGTATTAGCACCAAAGTCACCAGCTACACCGAATGTTGCCGTTGTATCTGTTAATGTTACTTTAGTAGATGTTGCGTTATCATCGATACCTGTTGATGCGAAGTTTGAGATAGTACCACCATGTACTTTATCACCTGAGATTTGGTCATTTGCCAGTGTAAGTGTACCCGAAGATACGTCTAGCGTTTTACCTGTACCTACAGTGATATCGTAACCAGAGATAGTTGAACCAGTTGTACCAATTAATGATGAATCAGAAATTGTACCACCGTGTACTTTATCACCTGAGATTTGGTCGTCAGCGAATGATACTGTAGAACCACTAGTATCAATATCAATACCTGTGATTGTACCGCCTGTGATGTTAACATTACCTGATGTTAGGTTTGTGAAAGTACCATTAGTTGCAGTAACATTACCACCGCCAATTTGAGCATCATCAGTAGTTAGTACTGAGAAAGTACCTGCTGCTGAACTGTTGGCACCAATAACTGTACCGTCAATGTTACCACCGTTAATGTCAACTGTTGATGTTGTTAATGAAACGCCATCAATTGTACCACCGTTAATGTCAACTGTATCAGATGTCATTGTTGAGAACGTACCAGCTGCTGATTGTGCTGCACCGATGATGAAGTTATCACCATTACCGCCGTTGATATCAGCATTTGATGTATTCATTGTTGTGAATGTACCGATACCTGATGCGTTAACACCGATATCTGTACCATCAATAGAACCACCATTTAGATCAACCGCATCTGATGTTAGTGATGAGAATGTACCAGCTGCTGATACTGCTCCACCAATTGTTGTACCGTCAATGTTACCACCGTCGATATTAACTGAGCCAGATGCCAATGAGTTGATTGTGATAGAACCGATTGTACCACCTTCAATAGAATCACCAGAGATTTGGTCATTTGCTAATGTTAGTGTACCTAATGATACATCTACTGTATCACCTACTTCTGCGGTTAGACCACCAGTAACAACACCATCTTTTAGTAGAACACCATCAACTGTTACACCAGTTGCTGCTGTTACTTCGTTGATTGTATCTACTGCTAACGCACCTGAGAATGTCGCATCTAAACCTGAAATATCATCAGTAATAGAAATGCCATTTCCAGATAGTGAACCGATTTGATCGGCTTCGATACCTGTCATCGCTAGGTTTGAAACTTTAAGGTCTGCTAGGGTTGCACCTACTTTAAGTTCAAAAACATCAGTTGTTTCGTTCCATAGTAGTGTAGCATTATCTAGTGTACCACGATCAATTTCAATACCAGATGAACCAGCTGTAACACCCGCACCTGTTTCACCATCGTTTAGAGTGATAGTGTTATCAGTGATTGTTGTGTTTGTTGTTTGAATTGATGTTAGTGTACCAGAAACTGTTAGGTTACCTGCGATAGAAACATCATCTGAGAATGATGCTGTCGCCGCAGATGCTCCAGTATAGTTGTAAGTACCTGCTGTCATACCTAATACATCTACTAGTGCTGTACCACCATTTTCTGCTAGAACTAGATCGCTGTCTGCATCTTCAATTTTTAAGAAGCCACCATCATCAGACGCAGTTACACCCGAAATGCTGTAACCATTAATGTCTTGGATGATGTCTGCTAGTGCACCTGAGAAATCAACTTGTTGACCATTGATCAAGATTGATTCTGTTGTTGAGCCACCTGCTGTAATGTTTTGTGTAAAATCATACGCAACTACTCCGCCTGCTGAGCTGGTAGTGGCCTCACCAAAGAATAGTCTATCAACAGTCGTGGATTTTTTAATAGTCAAACCTGCTGAAAACGTCCCACCAAAAGATGGTATAGTACGTGCTATAGCTGGCGCTGTTGAATAAGACGCAGAAGTTATATCTTCTAGTGTACCAAGTGCTATCTGAAGTATACCATCAGTAGAATCTGCAACATAGAAAGCATTACCATCTGGGTGAAGATCACCGCCCAAGAAAACACCTGTACCTACAGTGCCACCATTTGTTAAGTCAAAACTACCTGCTGCTACCGCAGTAGATATATCCCAAGCTGTACCTAGGTTATATTGATCAATTGTTTCTGTATTTCTTTCAACAAAATACACTTTGGTACCTGTTGAATTGAATGCTATACCAGGTGATCTACTTCCTGCTTTAGTAAATGTTTTAGCAGGAGTTGATACGATTGAGGTGATGTCACGTGCTGTACTTAAGGTATACTGGTTAACAGTTGTACCCATTGCAAGATACAATTTAGTACCATCACTACTTAGTCTCATCCCGTCAACCCAAGTTGGAAGCCCAGACAGCAAAGTATCTTGGGAATTAGCCGTATCGACATTAGATAAGTCAAACGCAGCACCAGTCAATGGGAATTCAAAAATTCTGATAGTATCTGGATGTGTATGGCCAGCTGGTTGTCGTGCCAGCATATAAACTCTACTGCCATCGCCTGCAAAATCATGTGCTACGACAGTTTGATCTAAGAAACCAGTTAAATCTGTTGTTTCTGTATTATTTACAGCAAGAGTAAATGTCCCATCCGCTGAACCTGCAGTTGATGGACCAGAAATTGTACCAGTGTGGCTTGCTGCTACTGGTGTTGCATTTGCTGGTGATAATGTCAACATTGTTGATGTTGCATTATCATCAATACCTGTTGATGCGAAATCTGAGATTACACCACCATGTACTTTATCGCCTGAGATTGAGTCATCATCAAGTGTTAGAGTTTGACCAGTCATGTTAACGTTAGTACCACTAATTGTGCCACCTGTAATAGTAACATTGGCTGATGCTAAATCAGTAAATGTACCAGCTGCTGCAGTTGTACCACCGATTACAGTACCGTCAATTGTACCACCATCGATATCTGCTGAAGTAACTACTGTTGAAGTAAATGTACCAACGTTTGCTGTTACGTTACCGTCTTTTAGTAGAACACCATCTACAGTAACACCAGCACCAACAGTATCTTCATTGATTGTGTCAGCATTCATGTTTGGTGATGTAACACCCGCCACATTAATACCTGCTGCTGCATTGATTGGCGAGTTAAATGTAATATCACCGCCACCTGTAGTTGCTTCAACGGTGTCTGTTTTTAGACTTGTTGTAGTAACTGTTGTGAATGTACCTGCTGCTGGAGCACTTGCACCGATAGTTGTACCGTCAATGTCACCACCATCGATATCGACATTACCTGATGTTAGGTTTGAGAAAGTACCTGCTGCTGATGTTGTCGCCCCGATAACTACGTTATCGATTGCTGAACCTGCTGCGCCGTCTACATCTAGTACACCGTCTACGTCAAGTGTTTTGCCTGAGCCAACTGTGATATCGTAGCCTGAGATTGTATTACCTGCGCCACCTAGTAGGTTAGCTGAGTCAATTGTACCACCTGATACTTTGTCACCGTTGATTTGGTTATCTGCTAGTGTTAGTGTACCGCCTGAAATGTCAATTGTACCACCTGTGATGTTAACATTGTTAGCATCTTGTGTTGCGATTGTACCTAGTCCTAGATTTGTACGTGCTGTTGTTTTACCAGAAGATGTTGATGCTTCTGTACCTAGACCACCGTGTGTTAATGGAAGAATTCCTGAAACAGCATTTGAACTTGCTAGGTTAACTGTACCATAAGTAACACCACCTGAACCGTCTGATTGTAGAACTTCACCTGTTGTCGCTGTACCTTTGATTGTTAAATCATCATTTCCGTTAATTTCAATAAACGTATTGTCTACATTTACATTAATTGTGTTTGCTGATTTTGAAAGACCAGCACCTGGTGAAATTTGACCAGTACCTGTGAACTGTGAAAATGTGATATTTGTTGAACCAACAGTAACAGGACCGTTAGTTGTACATACAAATCCTTGGTCTGAGTTTGCTGTACCTTCTTCTACGAAGAAGAATGCACCTACGAACTCACCTGAAGCATCCATATCTACAGCACGTGTTAGTGCTGCGCCTGCTGATGAGAAAACGTAGATACCGTTTTGTGAAGGAGTTGCCTGATCTTTTAGTAGAACACGATCACCGTTTGCTAGTGAAACACCATCAAGTGATGATGGAGCAGAAGATGTGTTTACGTCTGTTGTTGAAGCTGCACGGACTGAGTCTTTAACATCAAGACCTTGAGCAACAGAATCAACGTAACCTTTACTTGCTGCGTGTGTATTACCAGTAGGATCAGCAACATCTAAGTTTGATAATGTAGTACCGTCTGTAGTAACTTTGAACAGTGAGTTACCAGTATCATAAACGACTTTACCGCCGCCTTTACCATACTGTACTGACTGCCCAATACCTACGATACCAAAATTCTTAATTGTAGCCATGTAAGTTTCTCCTATATAATAGCTATAAAAACACTAATGCCTAAGGCACTTGTGTTATTTTGGTTAATAATTTTCATGAAAATTTATCCGGAAGAAACATCAGATAAATGTAGAAGATATCTCCTCTACATTACTATTTATGCCATTGGATGAGTTGCTTTTATACGTATGTTACCGTTACTTTTATCTGGCCTTGAGTAGCACCCAAGTGTGATAAATTTGCTTTTAGTTCAAGTTCCGTATTACCTGTGTAGTGAAAATCAGGATTTGTCGTGTATGATCCAGTAGATTCTAAATCGTTTTCTACATCACTCATTAGTCTTTCTGGTTCTGCTGCTGTTCCAATATCTAATGATGGGATACCGCCAGTATATCCTGTCAATGGTGTTAACACTTCAACTAGAACACTTACTACACGTGAGTTATCAGATATTCTACCTAGTGTAATGTTTTGTGCTGTACCAAATCCTCCAATCGGACACGTAAACGTGTGTGATAAAGAATTAGCATCAACTGCAGCACTATCTTGTGTCGCAACAAGAGACCACTGTGTTCCATCCCAGAAGTAAAGACCCCATTCTCCCTCGCCAGTATCTAGTACATAAGCACTGTCACCTGTCAGAACTGAAGTTAATGCGTCACGTGCTGCTATATCTGTAACAACGGTTGTTCCCGCTTTGCGTACACCTTGTTCGACATTAAGACCGATAGCGTATGATCCATTATGACCAGAAATAAGACCGTAATCGCTTGTAGCAGAACCTGTTATATTTTTTAGAATAATCTCGCCGCCATCTTCTCTGCGTAACTGAAGAACTGCTACACCTGTTGCACCAGGATATGATAAAGCCAATGATGAAATAGAATTCATACCAGCAAAATTACTACCGTTTGCGTCTGCTGTGACGTTTACGATAGTAATAGCATTACCTGCAGATTCTAATAAAACAAGATTACCGTTTGATTCCGCAGCAGTTATTCCAGAAATATTGGCTGCATTAATATCTGCTGCCATATCAGACGCAATCGCAACAGGCATCCCATAAGCTGCCTGACCTGCTGTTGTTGTGCTAAAGTTAACAGCCTGTCCATTAATAGTAGCAGAGAATGGAGGGAAACCGCCGACTAGACCGTAAGCAGAACCATATGTACCTGTATCTGATTGTACTTCATTTGGTGCTGGACTAGATTCAGCAATAACTTTATGATCTGAGGTTAATGCGTTAATATCTTGTACAGCATCAGCTACATTTACAACCCCTAGTTGACTTGTAACAAATGTTACTGCTGTTCCGTTTATTTCTAATACATCGCCTGCTGTTGCTTTCCCATTTGTAACTGTTCCTCGAACTACACTTTCTACCGCATTTTTTATTTTTAAGAAAATTGCAACACCAGTATCTGTAGTAGTTAGTTCACCTGTACCGTCGATAGCCGGATATATGAAATCGCCAGGATTGCCCGGTAGTCCTGGTACAAAATCAATAACACCATTTGCTGGTCTTAACAAGAAATTGTTTGGTCCAGGACCAGGGTGTGTAACTGTACCTACTAATCTATCAATATTTTCACCTGACGCAACTTCAAATTCACCAGTTGTTTTATTCATACAAATAACGTCCCCTTCATCAAAACCATGCGCATCTTGGTGTAGCATATAGTTGTTTGATGGGTTTAAATATTTAAAACGGGAATCTACATTTGGATAAAAGTCTGAAGACACTGTACCAACAGGAAGAGGATCAATCATAGGACTACCATCTTCATTAAGTTGGAATACAACAGCACCACCTGGAACAGCGAATATACCTGTACCTGATGCTGAACGGAACGTGTTATATCTTAATCTATCTTCTACTTGACATGTAACAGTGAAAGCTGTTTTTGCTGAAATTGAAACAATTTGAAGCGCACGACCATCTGTAGCACCTGCGATAAAGTCACCTACCATAATATCGTAACCGTTGAATAAGAAAGGAGTTCTAGTCAAGTGCGAACCATGATTTACAGTAGTGACTGTCATGGTTATCTCCCAGCGATATGTTTTTGGGTTTTGCCCACTTTCCCACCATTTATCTCCCTGGCCATCATCATGTGGCCACGAATCTAAGTTCGTTTGTGTCGTGACTGTAACTGGTAATACCTTTGCTGGGACATTTAAGTCTATAGCACTTGTCTTATAGTTAATCATTTACTTCAAATCCTTATTAAATCATAGATATAACGATCCAAGCATGTGTATCAGTACCAAAACTTCTGTTTGCTCCTGTATCTGCCTCTCTCAATGTTAGCGAAAGCGTTAGTGAACCTAGTGTACCAAATGCCACCGGTGATCCTGGACTGCCCCCACCCGCTAATGTTCTTGTTGCAATGTCTTTGTTTAATGGCATAATAATGTATTCATTTGTTAATCTTGAGTATCCATATATTAGTACATTTGATGGTGGGAAACTATATCCACTAAATGTAATATCAGTTTCACCACTGTTAGCATCAACGATAGTAGCAGAAACACCACTTGTCGCATTACTAATACTGGATAGTGAGCCATTTGTTGCGTAATTTAGCTTGAAATATTCAACGCTTCCGCCACCGCCACCGCCGCCGCTAGAAGCAGCTTGTGGTTCCCAGTTGTTTGCTGTACCGTTCCAAGTTAGAACGTCACCATTATTTGGTGTTGAGTTAGAAACGTCCCCTAGGTCACCTATAGATTCAGTAGATAAGTCTACTGTGCCACCGCTTGCTGCTACAAACTTAGTTCCATCCCATTCTAAGAACTGACCACTTTGAATACCTGTAGTATCAACATCGTTTAATTCGTTTATCGATGAAGATGACAAGTTAGCACCGCCACTTGGTGTAGTTGGCTCCCATTGTGATCCTGACCAACCTAGAACTTGGCCTAGTGCCGGAGCTGAGGCTGATACATTGTTTAGTTGACCAAGTGCTGCGTTAAGAGATACAACATTAGAGTTAATCTGAATGCCAGTACCTTGAGTATACACATTATGAGTTAGTAACCCACTCGCATCTGATAATTGATTTACATCGGATGGTATTGTTGGCTTATCAGTTAAGTCATTATAAGAACCAGAGAATGAAGAACCACCACCACTTACTGTTGTAAATGTAAATCCACCGTTACCGTCTGTTGTTAATACTTGGCCTGCTGTGCCATCACTAATTCCAGTTAAATCAGTTAATTCAATTCCTTGAATTGTAGTACCTGTAAAGTTTACAGCTCCGCTAAATGTAGTTGTTTGAGCTCCACCACTGTTTGTAAATACAACATGAGTTGCTTTACTTCCACTACCGTTATCAGATTGGATGTACATTGGTTGGACAGTATTATCAGTACCAACCCAGTAGTTAGTTTTAATTCTACCGCCACCATTTGATCCGACTGATAGAGTACCATCACCAGATGTTGAGAACGTTAGTTTCGCATCACCTGCGAATGCGTTACTATTATTAAATTGTACTTGGCCAGTAGAACCTCCAGCTGTAGCACTCGCAGTTGTCATATCAGGAGGAGTAAAGGTAAACACACCAGTTCCACTATTATATACTAGTGAACCACCAGCCGATGCTGCTGCAGTTGTTACACTTAATGCTGTTCTACTTCCAGAAGCAATGTCTGGTTGTGTAAATGTAAACACCCCTGTTTGGTTACTATACTGTAGTGAACCTAATCCTTGCGGAGATCCAGCAGTTGTTACACTTAGATCGGATAGTGAAATACCACTACCGCTGCCACCACCTTGTGTTAGAAGTCCACCAACATCTGTTAGGTCAGCAACATCAACAGTTTTATTTTCCCATTCGCCTGACGCATTATTGTATACTAAGAATTGACCATCTGAAGTACTTGTTACTGTAACGTCAGCTAAGTCATCAATTGTATTTTGTGGTGCTACTGCTGGACCACTATTTGTCCAATAATTATTAACAGCATCCCAAATAAGTGTCTCACCTCCTTGTGTTGGATTGATATTGCTGTAAACATCAGTCAATCCTGAAAGTGATGTAGCACCACCGGATGATGCTGCTGGAGTAAATGTGAATACACCTGTTGTGTTATTGTAAGCTAGTGAACTTGTGGATCCATTTGGTGTAGCATTTGAAACACTTAAATCTGCTAGTGTGATACCTGTACCGCCACTTGCCGTTAAGTCTGTACCAGGTGCCCACTGAGAACCATCCCATTTTAGAACTTGACCCGTACTTGGTGTTGCTGTACTTACATTTGTTAAATCACCGATAACTGTTGGGATTGTTGGTGTATTAGTCAATGAGTTGTAATCACCATCAAACGCATCTGTGATACCGTAACCTGCTAGTGTAGTTGGTGTACCTGTTATAGATGCCCAATCGCTTGCTCCAGATATGCTGGATAGATCAACTGAGTTACCACCAGAAATCTGTAGTGAAGAGCCAACTAATGTTAGTGTTTGACTATCTGTGTTTGCGGCTTGAATAATGCCTGTTGTGTCTGTTAGCTGAGAAATATCTGTTGCTATTGTCGGTTTATCAGTTAAATCATTATATGATCCAGAGAATAAATTTCCAGGCATCCAATGACCCATACTTTGATTCCAAATTAGACCCTGTCCGTCAGTTGGAGTGTGACCTGCTCCAGATGTTTGAACATCTGTCAGTTCATTAATTGTCGATGCGCCACCTGCGCCTAGTAAACCGCCTGTATCTGTTAGTTCTGAAATATCTGTTGGAATACTTGGTTTATTTAGTAAGTCGCTATAAAGTCCAGTAGTTGCTACTGTAGCAAATGTTGGTTTACTTAAAATATCATTCCAGTAAACTGTGCTACTACCACCACCTAGTGATGATAGACTTATGGTATTACCACCAGAGATAGTTAAATCTGTACCGGCAAGTGTAAGTGTTTGTGGTGTACCGCTCAATAGATTACTTGAATCTGTTAGTTGATTAACATCTGTTGGGATACGACTTTGTGTATCTGTCAAATCAGATAAATCACTTGGTAATAAACCATTAGAATCTGTTAATTGTGATATATCTGTTGGAATACCATCTGTAATACCATAACCACTTAATGTTGTAGGCTTACCAGTAATTGAATTCCAACTAAAGTCTTGCGGAACATTTTCATATGCTGCTAAGTCAACGCTGTTGCCGCCTGAAATAGTTAATGTGTTACCAGCCAATGTAAGATTTTGATAGACAGTTCCACCACTGCCGCCACCTAGTAGACCTGTGGTATCTGTTAGTTCTGAAATATCTGTTGGTAGTATAGATGATAAATCTACTGTATTACCGCCTGAAATTTGAAGTTCAGTACCATCTAATGTTAAACTTTGTGCCGCTGGTGAATTTTCAGCAACCCATGAGCCGTTTCTATATGCTAGTACATCACCATCATTACCAGTTACAGTTAGTTGGTCTGCTAGAATTGCTGTACCATGGAATCTTTCACCATATACATCATTATATCTTAGTTCAGCAGAACCAATATCGTATGTGTTGTCTATAGCAGGTGCGCTGTGACCATCTGTTTTGATATAGTTGTCAACGTCCTGATAAACAGGAAGTGTAATTGTATTACCACCTGATATACTTAAGTCATTACCAACTAATGAAAGTGTCTGTGCTGTTTCTTGGAAAGCATCAGCTATATCAACACTATTACCATTACTAATAGTAAGGGTTGTACCAACAAGAGACAGTGTTTGTTCATCTTGGTCTGTTAATGCTGCTAATGCATTATCTACATAAGTTTCTGTCGCATATCCTGTAAAGTCAGGAGTTGTTACTAATGACGCTAAATCAACCGCATTACCATTTGAAATACTTAATGTAGTACCAGTGAATGATAGAACTTGACTGTCTTCATCTGATAGAGCATTAATAGCATTACTAACAAACTCTTGTGTCGCATATGGTGTTAAGTCAGGAGCTGGAGTTTGTAGTGATGCTAAATCAACTGCGTTTCCACCTGAAATTTGTAACGCTGTGCCTACTAATGATAGAGTTTGCGCATCAGTGTTGACTAATGATGCTAGATCAACTGCATTACCATTTGAAATAGCAAGTGAAGTGCCAACTAAACTTAGTGTTTGATGATCGTCATCTTGTAGTAGACCTGTTGTATCTGTTAATTGTGATACATCTGTTGGAATTGTTGGTGCACCAGTTAGTGATGAATATGCACCATCAAATAAAGTTGGTTTATTAGTTAAATCGTCATAGTTACCACTAAATGGTGTCACATGTGCTAATAAACCTGTTGTATCTGTTAGTTCTGAAACATCAGATGGAATTGTAGGAGCACCTGTTAAATCTCCATAAGCACCTGAGAAATGGTCTAGTAGCCCAGTTGTATCTGTTAAATCTGAAACATCAGATGGGATTGTTGGTTTGTTCTGTAGTGTAGCCCAATCAGCAACATGGTCAATGTTAGAAATTGCTGTATCAACTTCTGATTTTGTATAGTAGTCGCCAAGATTTAGACTTACACTGTTACCTTCTGATATTGAAAGTACATTACCATCCCATGATAGAGTTTGTAATGTTACAGGTCCTGCTGTCCAAGTAGCACCATTATGTGTTAATACTTGACCTTGTGTTCCTGGAATTGTAAGATTGTCTGCTAATACTGCTGTACCTTGGAATGTTTCGCCATATACATCGTTGAAACGTGCTTCTGCGCTACCAATATCCCATGTTCTGTCTTGTGTAGGAACACTATGACCATCTGTTCTAACAAAGTTATCAACATCATCATATGAAGGTAGTGTAATTGTATTACCACCTGAGATAGATAGTTGCTGTCCGTTAATTGTTAGTGTCTGTGGAGTAGAACCAGTACCTGAACCGCTTCCTGTATTTTCTGCTGCTACCCATGTTGTACCGTTCCATGTAAGAACATCTCCTTCAGTAGAACCAGAGATTGTTAAATTATCTGCTAATAGTGCTGTACCATGTAATGTTTCAGCATAGATGTCATTGAATTTGAATTCGCTGCTACCTAGATCAAAATTATTATTAATAGTTGGAACATTATGAGCATCTCTTCTGAAATAGCGGGCATCACCATCTGCTTGACTGACTGCTCCTAAATTTGTTCTCGCTGCTGCTTTGTCTGGTAAGTCTGAAAGATTATTTGATTTTAAAGGGAATAATGAGGTATCAACTGATGATGTTATTGTTATTGTATTTCCATCATCTGCTAGTGTCAATCCAGTCCCTGCGGCAATACTTTTGAAAGAGAACTGACCAGAAGTTGGGTCAATCGCTGCTAGTATTGAACTACCAGTACCTAGATTTGTGCCACTTTGAAATGTCTCTGTAAAGTCTGCTGCGATAACTAAACTTGAACCGTTATCTGTGATTGTAACATTCTGTCCTGCTGAGATAGTTTTTAGTACAACTGAAGAACCTGTTACCGAACCTAGTTCATTCCCTGTTCCTGTGTTAGTAACAGAGTCAAGTCCGCCAGTACCTGTTGCTGTGCCTCCTGCAGCGTTAATGAATGCACCTTCAGAGGAATCATATACAAGAACTTGGTCATCTTGTAAATTACCCACCAACTTAAAAGTAGGATTGAAAGGTGTTGCGTTTATGCTCATTTGTATGCCCCTTAATAATTTAAGTATATTTTCTCAATGTATCCAGCAGTTGTAACATCAGTTATACCAAGAGCAGTTCTATCTAATGTAGCTCTAAGAAAAACTAAATTTGCTGTGAACGTAAAACCTTCAACTCCAGTAAAGTTACTATAGTCTTTATACGGTAAACCACTTATTAAAATATCAAACCAGTCATCTTCTGTTGGAGATGTTGCCAGTGTACCTTGTACTTTAACTCTACCTGAAAGATTTTGACCATAGATAGCAACTGTGTGAATACCATCAGTGTAGCCATAGTAACTATCACCGGGTACTGCGTCACCTGTTAAATCTAAATTAGTGCCTGTGTTTGGCAGAAGAGTTGTAGTTTTACGTGCCATTTTTATTCCCTATTCTGATGTGGTCTCAACTTCGACCACAGCGGCGTCACCGATCAATTCTGAAACAACTTGTTCGATTGTACCAGCAATCTCATTGTTTAGAAGATCAGGTTTGTTTTCGCTATTTTTTGTGATTGTAGAAACTCTAATTACTAAAATTTCTTCTTTGATTTTTGCCATAATTCTGTCCTCTTAAAATAGATAATAAATTATCGTATATAATCTATTTATCTATTTCGTCTTTGAGGACTGCTTTTGTAATTTTGGAAATATTTTCACTAGCAATAAATGTCATAAGTTCCATATCTATATGTTCACGGCAGTATATAGAATAATTATGGTATGTGCTATGTCTGAATGCCCAAGTATATCGTGCTGCCATAGTTTGCTGTACTGGTTCTTTTTCAATAAATCGTCTAATATTTGGATTCAGATGATAGTTTTCATTATCCATGTAAGTTTCCGCTAACATTGGACCTAACGAATTCTCTAAATGTTGGTTAAATTTTAAGTCTATTTTGTATCTGTACTTTTTATGGTACAGATTATTTTTTATGTCTACACTACTGTCATATTGTTCTAGTATATCTGATAGATTTTCAACAAACGGTTCACATTGTTCTATTTGTAAATCTTTATATCTACCACATGCTTTTTCAAATTCATCTTTTTCTATAAAATAAACATGTGTATGTTGACTATTCGAAAACTTTGTTTTTCCAATATTTTTTAAGAAGTGATAACAGTTGTCTCTTCTTGTACGTTCATCTGGAGAACCAGGTACATCGAACCACCAACCCCAACGGGATTGAGATACGAATTCAGGTGATGGGAAACCATACAATCTTTTGTAAGATATCTTATATGGATATATCTTATAAAAAAGTTTTGTTGATTGGCATCTTTTAACCATAACTGAAAACTACTTCTTCGTCTACTATATTCACTGTAACATTACCACCATCAACTAGCTTACCAAACAAAACTTCTTTTGATAATGGTTTTTTAATGTGGTCATTAATAACACGCTGTAGTGGACGTGCACCCATTTCTGGTACATATCCCTTTTCACGTAACCATGCTTTTGCTCCTAGTGTCAAACTTATGTTAACATTCTTTTCTTTCAACATATCGTTTAGTTCATTAATAGACTTATCTACAATCATATCGATATGTTCACGCTGCAGTGAAACAAATTCTACCATACCATCTAGTCTGTTTCTAAACTCTGGTGAGAAATATTTCATAACAGCCTGCATTGAAGCATCGTCATTGTCATTACTAAAACCAATTGCACGTTTTGATTTTTGGGCAGCACCCAAGTTTGAAGTCATTATAAGAATTACATTACTAAAGTCTGCTGTTTTACCAGTTGAACTGGTCAGTTTACCGTCGTCCATAACTTGTAGTAAGAGGTTCATTACGCTAGGATGTGCCTTTTCAACTTCGTCAAGTAGAACAATACAATTAGGTGTTTCTTCTACATCATTAATAAGTTGTCCGGATCCCATTCCTCCCTCTGCGTGACCGACATAGCCAGGAGGGGCACCGATAAGTTTTGATACTGAGTGTTGCTCCATGTATTCAGACATGTCGTACTTGCGTAGTTTCACATCTAGGTTTGCCGCTAGTTGGCGACACAGTTCTGTCTTACCAGTACCTGTTGGACCTACAAATAAGAAACTACCAATTGGTTTATTCGTTGGACGCATACCTGACTTCGCAACTAAAATTGCTTCTACTAGTGTAGTCACTGCTTTGTCTTGGCCAAACAGTTTCTTCTTAATATTAGTTTCAAGGTTTGCGTAATTTGTGTTTTCCTTAGCATCAATCATATCTAATGGAATACGAGTGATTTTTGATACCGCTTGTTCGATTTGATTCTTTCCAATATTAGATATATTCTGTAGCTTGCTCCTAGCACCTGCTACGTCCATAATATCAATTGCTCGGTCAGGATTATATTTTCCATGCATATAACGTTCTGCTAAGTCAACTGCTATTTCTAATGATTCATCATCATATTCAAGACCATGAAATTCCTCATAATGTTTTTTCAATCCTTTTATAATTTTCTTTGTGTCTTCTTTTGATGGTTGATCGATAACAACTTTTTGGAAGCGGCGTTGTAGCGCACGGTCTTTTTCAAAGTTCTCACGGTATTCGTCACTTGTTGTTGCACCAATACATAGTAGCTTACCACCTGCTAGTAGTGGCTTCAGTAAATTAGCAATATCAATGTTTGATCCGCCAGCATTACCTGCTCCCATAATCATATGTATTTCATCAATGAACAAAACTACATTGTCACGTTGTGCTAACTGATCGAATACAATTTTAGCACGTTCTTCGAACTCGCCACGATACTTTGTACCGGCAACCATTGCTGTTACATCTAGTGAGTAAACAATTTTTCCCTTAAGAGTTTCGGGGCATTCATCATTGATAATGTTTAGAGCAAGACCTTCTGCGATTGCTGTTTTACCTACACCGGGTTCACCGACAATAATCACATTGTTCTTTTTACGTCTTGCTAAAACTTCTGAAATATCATTTAACTCTTCGACACGCCCGATAACCGGATCAATTCTTCCCTCTGACGCCTCAATATTTAAGTTTGTACAGTAGTCTTCAAATTTTACTTGTCCTTGACCGCCCATACCTCCCATGCCACCCATTTGTGGTTGTTGTCTTGGTGATGATTGATAAAATTCTTTTTGTAAAACATCAATGACTTTAGAACGTGATGCCCCATTCTTACGTAAAATATAGTATGCATGTGATGTATTTTCTGACATTAAAGAAACAATTAAATCTTTACAAAACATGGCTGTACGCCCACTAAAGATAACTTGTGTTACAGCACGATTGAATAGTCTATCAATTGATAGAGTTTGTCTAGGTATCTCTGTCATACCATTTACTGTAATATCTTCACGCTCTTGTAAATGCTCTTCAAGTTCTTTTGCTACTTTTCCAGGATCACATTCTATTTTTGTTAATAAATCTAATACATCGTTTTCTTCCAATAAAGAATATAGAATATGTTCTAGTGTAACGTATTCGTGTGATAATGAAGACGCTTTCATAACTGCACGTTCAAGTGCGAGATTTACTCTGTCATTTTGATTTGCCATTACGTTCCTTAAATTTAATCTTTAGTGTTGTTTCTGGAAGAATGTCACGAATAGTAACGATGTCTCCAACTCTTGTTTCATATGGTACTTTCACTTCAAACAAAATATCTTCATAGTTTACAGTTATTTTTTGTCCTAGTGATAGTGCCAACTCTCTCTGTGTTATAGGGACAGATATGTTGAGTATAATACTATTATTCTTATTTTCTTTTATCTGTATATATGCTTTTTTTACTTCATTTAATTTTTCAATGTCGCCATTTCCTGAGTCAGGATGGTATTCTTTCATCAAGCGATTATAAGCATTTTTTACTTGTTCGCTAGTAGAATATTTATTAATTTTTAATATGTCATATGGATTCATTTACTTCAGAAAACCAAGAAGGCGTCCTCTAAGTCCAGTGTTTTCTTCTACTTCGATTACAACTGGAGACTGTGTACCCTCAAGTTCAATGTCTAATTTTTCGTAGTAGTTTTCATACGCAACAATGATAGCTTTTTGTTCTGTAATTAGTTTTAAGATGTTTGCCATGTCTAACGACAACGCTCTATAACCTTCATCATTTAACGCAAATAAAACAACAGGATTTCCAGACTTACGAATTTTTTCAAACTCTTCTTCTACGTTTTCTGGAGTAATGATAATCCAATCAACTTTGTCTAAATCTAATTCCGATACATCTGGTAATATTAACTCAGGCTTATCTATAGGCTCTGGTGTATATGTTACTGTTTTAGGAGTAGATGAACAAGCACTAAGGCCTATAATTAGGGTTAGCGAGGTCAGGACATTCGTTGTTGATCTTTGAACGCTTTGTAGCATTGATTTCATCCTCTGTTAGTGGTGATCCACTTGCTATTTCTATACATCTTAACACATTATCGGATGATTTGTCAATAATTTTTTCAACATCTTTTGGTCTCTTTGCCGCAAGATAGTCGATATCATGTTCTGCTAATTTTTTCTCTAATACATCAACACGTTTTGCCGCACTTTCGAATGCTTGTGTTGCTCTTTTAAATTCTATCTTAACCTGTTCTAGGTCTTTTTGTGTTTTGTCAAGTGCAGCCTGTGTCTCACTTGCCACTAACTCTGAACGTGCTGCATTTTCAGCAAAAATTCTGATTTGATTTTGTGTGTGTTCGTAATACTTCCATGCACCAAATCCTATAGCACCAAGTATGGCTGCTAATAACAGATACATTTTAATTTTTCTGAATATAAACATTACTTATACCTAAAAATAATTCTGCCTTTTGATAAATCGTATGGTGTCATTTCAACTAACACTTCATCATATAATATTACTTTGATATTTCTAGTTCTCATTTTTCCAGAAAGCAATCCCTCAATACAATGTCCGTTTTCAAGTTCTACTTTGAAACGGCTACCTGGGAATACTTCTACTACTTTACCTTTGAATTCTATTAATTCTTCTTTAGCCATTTGTTAATATCATCAGCATTTACTGATATTTCTCTTCCTTCAAAAAATTTAATAGTCCATTCATCGATTTCTGCTAAACGATTAACATCATCCAATAAAGACATTACTTTATCCATAAGTTCTTCATTTTCGACTTCTACAAATATCATATAATAACCGTCTTCGTCTGCTGCTGGTGATACTTCTGTATCTAATATATCAGTTACGCCACGTTCAATAAATGTTGCTAAATCTTTTGCTGGATATTCATCTTTGCTATAGAAACCTAGAACTACAACATCACTTTCATTTCCAGTTTTTGGTTCAAATTCGGCTACTGAAAGTCTTGGTCTTATTAAAGACTTTAGTTCACCGTATTCAACACCTTCGTTTATCTGTTTAAATCTCATGTTACACTTCCTGTTGGTTTACATTAGACTCATCGTCTAGTCCTGAATCATATGCTTGGTTGAGTTCTTCTATATCAATTTCATCATCGCCAACTTTTACTTTTCCATCATCAAATTCATCTACAAATTTACGTGGCATATAAACATCTATTAACCAAATAGTATCACTATGTAGTTTTGGATTTCCTTCATCATCTAAATCTTCTGGACCTTTTGGTACGATTGGAGTTTTTAGTGTGCCTTTGCTGAACTTGATTTCACAACCTAGTTTTTCTAAACGTAAACCACCACGTGGGTCTGGCATCTTTTTATATGGATACATCAATTTAAGATGCAACCAATAACGTGATAGGTGAGGACCTTCACATACTTCCCCTAAACCCCAATTTTTATAAGCATATAATCCTGCTTCATCTAATGTGTTTTCAAACTCTAATAGAATATCTAGTAGTGTACCATTCTTATCGATATCACGTAAATTGTCTATTATGTCATTGTGCATCATGTCTGCCATTGTTTAAACTCCATGTATTAAATGTATTTATCACGGAAAATTTTTTTGTCAATATGTAATATTAGTACTAAAATTAAAAACTAAAATGATAAGTATTATATGAGAGCGAAGGTTCTCTTCTGAAAATCCCTCTTAAGGAGGCAAACAACATGGCACGAAAAAAACGTGTTGAAAAACAAACAACTAAAACAAACCGTGATGCTTATACAAGTTCTAATCACGGTATCATTCACATTCACAAAAAAACAATCCCAACAATTTTACCCAGAAATATAGCACAAGAAGATTACCTGTATCAACTTGCCGATCCGTCGAATAATATATGTTTCGCAATTGGTCCAGCTGGTACAGGTAAAACGCTTCTGTGTACTCTCATGGGTATCAAAGCATTCATGGAAAGAGAGGTGAAAAAAATTGTTATAACGAGACCTGCTGTTTCGGTCGATGAGCAGCATGGATTTTTGCCAGGCGACCTAAATGAAAAAATGGCGCCTTGGACGAGACCTATATTCGATATATTTGAGAAGCATTTTTCAGTAGCACAAATAGAATCGATGTTAGCCGAGAACATTATTGAAATCGCACCACTTGCTTATATGCGTGGGCGAACGTTTGAAGATAGTTGGATCATAGCAGATGAAATGCAGAACGCAACAAAATCTCAAATGAAAATGCTACTAACTCGTATAGGAAACAATACTAAAATGATTGTAACAGGAGACCTAAAGCAACATGACCGCGGATTTTCAGAAAATGGTCTCTCCGATTTCATGGATTTAGTAAGAGCATATGAAATGGCAAATCTAAAACACATTGCTATTTCACGCTTTGATATGATGGATGTTGAGAGACATCCTGCTGTCGTAGAAGTTCTTAAAATCTATGGTGAAGATGATTAAAAAGAAGGGGAGCAATGCTCCCCTTTAGTTTGTTTGACGTAATCAAACAATGTAAACCTTTAACCCAAAATTGTCGCTGTAATTTCTTTCCAGTTAGCACACCGTGTTACATCTTTGTGCTTGTAACCAACATTGTGCTTGTGAGTGATAAGAATTGGCTTCAAACCAAACTGTAATCCACACTCAGCATTTTCTTCTTTATCTTCTAACCAATAGAAGCCACTGCCTTCATATTCTGCTAACGCTTCATCTTTATCAGCACCAGTATCTAAACAAACCAACTCTTTGAAAACGCCTTTACCGAAAACATTTTCTAAGTTGTACATCCGTAAACGCTTTGCTTTCTTATCAAGTGACAGAGAAGTAATACAATGAAAACGATAACCAGCTTCGTAAAGTTGAGCAACACCGCTCCGTGCATCCCGTAGTGCTTTTAGATAACCCATCCAAGCACTCTCGTTAAACTCTTTAATTAACCGTTTACCTTCTGTTTTTGAAATACCAAATGTCTTTGACATATCGTAAACGGCATCCACTTTTTTCTCATAGCCTTTAGAAGCCATCCACTCATAGAAAGCATTCTCCCAATCAAGAAGAACGCCATCACAATCTGTCAATATGATTTTGTATTTGCTCAAAACTTTTCCTTTTCATCACTTACATTATTAATATAGTGCGATTCGCACTATTTGTCAAGTTTTTTATGAACCATTTCCCAATATTGTTCTGTGTCAAGTTGTGGCATTGACTTTTGTTTTTCTTTCCAAGCTATTCTGCGTTTACTGGCTTGACGAATACCCCACCAAAACCATACACGCCAAAATACTTTAGCCCATGGGTCTTCAGTCATAATATAATATAGAAATTTATTTTTAGGCTTTTTATTCATACGCAAAATCTACTAGAGGATAATGTTCATTTGGATTTTCGGAAACAAATTTATCATACAAGTCAAATGCTATACTAACTCTCCGTGTATTCTTTTTGTGTTTTGTAACACCATGTCTCATTGAACTTGGAAAGAAAACACAACCACCTTTTTTATTCTTAAAACTGTACTTTGTATGGTCTATAGAATTTATATAATATGTTTCGGTATCATAATCATCTAAATGCATATTCGCACTTAGATAAGAAAATGGTCTCACACCATGATGATGCGATCCCATACTTTGTGATTTTCTGATTACATTTGCCCATGCGTTAATATAACATTGTCTGACAGGATATCTTATAGTACTCATAAACTCTTGATATTGATTCCATAACCATTTACGGTAAATTTTAAAACTTTCAATATCTTTAGTTTCATGCATTAAATTAAAAAATACATACTTGGCTGTTAGTGAATTTTTACCTAAGCCAGTACCAGCATCATCAAATGGATTATCTGGGGTTTCTTCAATAATACGCTTTTCATTTTTTATAATCCAATCACGCATATCGTCTATAGCAGCTTCATTGTCAAAATGACAACTCCAACCGTACATTTTATATACAGGAGCAAACTCTGTTTTTGGATTTGGTAATGAAAAATCAACTACACTCATAGTTACCTCTATGGCGGGGAGTGTGGGATTCGAACCCACGAGACCCGTTAAGGCCTGACGGTTTAGTAGACCGCTGCTTTCGACCACTCAGCCAACTCCCCATATTATTAATATGGTAGCCCGTAGGGGAATCGAACCCCTCTTTTCGGCTTGAAAAGCCGACGTCCTAACCGATAGACGAACGGGCCATGGTGGGCGTCCTAGGAATCGAACCTAGCATGGGTCTCCCCGATGGAGTTACAGTCCACTGCCTCACCTTGAGGCGACACGCCCTTATATAGCGTGAGTGTTAAACACTCTGATAGTCCCCATGTGATCTCTACCTCAACGCTATTGGTAGGAGTGCTATCTTGTCTTGGTGCTCGCTGCAGGACTCGAACCTGCAACCGACCCGTTATGAGCGGGGCGCTCTAACCAATTGAGCTACAGGAGCTTTGGTGCCCTCTCCCGGACTCGAACCGGGACGCCGAAACCGGCGAGAGATTTTAAGTCTCTTGTGTCTACCATTCCACCAAGAGGGCTAAAAACTTTTTTTGGCGATCACGGAAGGACTCGAACCCTCAACCTACTGATTAGAAGTCAGTTGCTCTATCCAGTTGAGCTACGTGACCGTCAAAAAAAGTTTATTCTTCTGTCATAACCCAGACATGACGAAATCGTTTGGGAAGATTTTCACACGAATATTCATCATCTGGTAAATAGTTTTCTACCTTAACACAGTCCTTTGTTTTATAGTTATAATGTACATCAGGTAGCATGATAGCGGTATAAGCGGCATATCCAAAACCAATGGTTATTGATACTACGCTTGCTATTACTAATAATGATGTTTTGAAAAAATCACTCATTTAGGTTCATACTCTGATTCAAAATCATCAACAACTTTTTGTTTATCTTCAATAAGTTTTTGAAGTGACCAAATTGCCATACGCTTTTCATCACTCGCACCTTCTGTCAAGTTAATGATTGCATCTTCTAAAACTGAAATGTCGTGTAAAATGTCGTTCATATTGAACCCTCTCGCTGATTACTTTTATAATATAGTACGATTCGCTGAAAATGTCAAGTAGTTTCATCATCTTTTTTTGATAATAATAATTTTTCTTCTACCATTTCTTGTAGGTCAACTACTTTCTCACGGGTGAGCATATCAATAATAGTTGCTGTAAGTTCTCTTTCCTTTCTAAGAAAAAATAGTTTCTTTTCTATTTCTTGTAGTTGTTCTTCATAATAAGAAATTTCTTGTTCTTTGCGCAAACGCTGTTCTAAGAAATCTTCAAGTAATATTAGTTTATGCTTTTCTTCTTCGCTCATTCTACCAACTAAACAAACTTTCTTCTACATCTTTATTAAGCGGAACTGTCACACGCCGCTGCATACCAAAACCATTTTGTTTCACGGTCTTGTACCACTTTGCTCTTTCATCAGGTAGATTATATTTTGCTTTGATAATCGCATCACCTTTAAGCATTTGTGCTTTGCGTGTTGATTGTTCTCCAGCGTGTGTAGATCCCGCTGTAAATTCTTTTAGCATTATATTTCTAAGAATGTATGTGTTATAAT
>Ga0181570_10001210_pt1 | contig 22567 bp, 10 predicted proteins | sample 101ome_18_FD_148667 | JGI IMG/M metagenome (GOLD analysis project Ga0181570, IMG submission 148667) | Coastal salt marsh microbial communities from the Groves Creek Marsh, Skidaway Island, Georgia - 101406AT metaG (spades assembly) | ecosystem: Environmental > Aquatic > Marine > Intertidal zone...
CGAGCCTCCTCGCACGCCGAAGAGAGGTTTTGATAGTGCTGCAAAACTTCTTTCTCGTTCGTAAATTCAGGGACCAGAGGTGGAGCCTGTTCGAGAGGAGCTTTGATCGTGCCCATTGTGCTTTCCTTTGGTTTTGCGCGTAAACGTTATCGCGCTTGCGTTTTAGTTAAAGAGTTGTTGCGTACTACTTTAATGAGGTGAGAGGAGGAGCTCTCTCTCTCTGTTCTATGGAAAAAGAGAGTTGACTTTTTTTATTTTTGAGGGGGGGGGGATTTTTTTCCACAACAACTACTTTTTTAAACGCGCGCGCGCGCGTAAAATCGGAAAAGAAGAAGAAGAAGAAGAAGAATGGAGAGACCACCTAGAGACGAGAATAACATCGAGGATAATCGCGAAAGGTGCGATCAGAGCAGAAGCAGAATCGCCAGACGCGCGTTAGACGAGGTCAGTTTTTAATTCATCATTTTTTACATCAAAATAACAAACTCTCACACCTTGCTTTTTTTCCCACGCACCTAAAATTGAAAAAAAAAGTTTTTCTTCCCGCTGTTTGTGAACGAGCGGGAGGAGGTGCCGGAACGATGTCCGTTCAAGAGAAGCAGGGACGCGTATCGAGAAATCGAGAGCATGAAGATGTCAAAGTTCAACAAAGGGAGGAAGGAGGATGAGTGGAAGGACGTGAGCAGCGGGAAGGTAAGTTCACACAAAATATCTAATATCTAATAATAAAACTCACTCTCTCTTGTTTATTATTAGGTGTTCAAATCTGAAGCGGAAATCGACGCGTACCTGACTGGACGCTTCCTGAACGAAAAGAAAAAAGCGGGAGGAGACGTTTGTCTCGCGGATTATTGCGACGTTTTACGGTGCGACGAGTATTCCGAGTCTTTAGAAACTTCTTCTGCATCGCCTACGAAGAGAGAGAAGAAAGACTCCGCCGCGGCAAAAACGAGAGCCGGGGCGCACTGTTACGCGTTGACGAAAATTTGCTTTCCCGAACGTTCAGAATCTGCGGTGCAAGCGAAGAATTCGAGACGGTTTGAGAGCGTGTTTTGCGAAAGGTTCCACCAGGATGGTCGGAATGCGTTCTCGCACATACGCAAACAGGAGTTTAGGTATCCGGTTTCTGGTCAACGACAACAACATCAGCATCGAGGACGTGTTGGTAACGCGAATACGTACGACAACGCCTCCGCAACGTCTTCTTCCTCTTCTTCATCATCGTCGTTCCTCATCATATCCACCCTTTTCGTATTCCTTGGATTCATATTTTATCTCCTCTTTGTTCTCGCGCCTTCCATGAACCGCCGCGCGAGTTCCGATTTGAACGCCAGAAAAGGAAGACGATCCGCGTCGAAGAAAAAGTCAATGAAAGATGTCGCGTTTGAATTTTGTAATCGCGCGTTAGTATTGTCCGGCTTTAAGCCAAAGAAGAAGCGGTATTAGTTCGTAGCTTTTTGTATGTGTATGTTTGAATGTAGTTACAAGCGCATTGTGCTTCGCTCGTCTTCCTCTTCTTCGCGTTAGTTAGAGTTTTGTCGCCCTTTTTTTCTTCAAAAATAAAAATCAAAGGCGCGCAACGAGAATAATGTTTTATTACGCTAAGGCGAACGCGTAGTACTTCGTTTCAACGCGCCCAGAAAAAAAATGAGCACTCCATCCTCTCCCGCCGGAATTGCAAGAGGTGGTGGTAGTGGCGACTACGCCGCAGTTAACAACTCGATCGCGGAAGCGTTGATTCGACGATACACTTCCGCGTGTATGGAAGCCTCTTCTTCCACGGACGGATTGTCGTCTTTGAATTCGTCTTCGTTAGGTGGTGCCGAGAGTGACGCCGGTGGTGGCGCGAGTGCTGCGAGTACCTCTGCTTCGCCGTCGTATTCACGAATGGAAGATATTCGACGCAAATATGGCAGTTTATTGGACGCTTTAGCCGCGATAGCGCCGACGCACGCGATAGTTTTAGTCGAAAACTTAGCCAATTGGGAAAAGGGAATAGCGCAACAAAGCACGAACGCAGGCGAGCCTGTAAATATCATGAATGTAAGGGGAGAACAACGAAAGGAGAACGCTCTGTGCGCACTCTGGCTAGCAATCGAAGCAATAGTGAATGTGGTCGTCGAAAATGGGGAAGGAATGACGGTATCAGATGAAGCGACGGCAGCGGCAGCAGCAACTGCGAGTGAAACGTTCGTAGAGTTTCTCGCACCGCTGGCACTTAGCCATTTATGCGAACGCGCGAAAGACCATTCAGCGCCGAGGAGAAAACTTTGGTTGAAAGAAGATTTTTTGAGAGCAAGCATAGAAAAGACCGTGGAGGAACATCGAGTAGACGCGAGGAAGAGTGATGGAGCAGGAGATGCTATGTCATTGGACGAGACAGTCAGGAACGAATCAAGAGTGAAAGATCTTCTGATGCCAGATGAAAGGGTAAGAGCAGGTAAAAGCGTGAAAGATATTCTGATGCGCACTTCTTCGAACGATGCAGATCGGTCAGTGCAGTACTCTCCCGAGAAGTTATCACCATCGAGGACGAATTCCTCATCGTCCGGTTCGTTCATGTTCCAAGAACAGCAATCGACGAGGAAACCTGACATAAAGATTGACCAGGAAACTGCGCTGAGGATACTTCGCGAAGAAGATGATATTGGACTCGCGATTTCGCGGGTAGTCGCTTTATTGTTCTCTATCTCATTCGATAGAGCTCTCGAATATTTCGTGGGCGCGCTGAAAGATAGACTGACTGAAAATCAAAGAACGGAGGCAAACTGGATCATGTTCGCCATTTCTGGGGTAAAGCTTCGCTTGGTTGTTGATTCAAAAGCGCAAGATTTTGGGGTGAATAGCGAACACGACGGCCAAGGAATCCGAAACGCGGTAAATTTTCTGAAATCATTTAACCCAACGAAATGGATACCTCCAATGAGAGCGAAGCCGAGTAACTTCCGTCACGGATTGTGTGTGTTGCTCTCAAAGTGTATTGATATTCGAGCACTCGATATGAGCGGCGAAGAGTCAAATTTTGAAATCCCGCTAGAGTGGACAAAGTCGTGCATTAAAGCTAGAGTTTTTGTCACTGAGTGGGCAAAGACGAACGAAAAGCACACAGAGGATGCGACGCCTTTGCTCGCTACGCTTTTTGCATGGGAACTCGCGGGAACTTTACAGGAAGATAACGCCGTCGTGGTAGCAGATAACTCCGAGAAACATCCAGATCTGATGGAATTTTGTGAGACCGTGATCAAACGCGCGAAGAAATTCAAAGGAAAGTCTGCTGAAGCTGCCGATGTTGCTCGTCGATTTTTTAGAGTTGCTGCGAGGCGGCTTAATGGAAGTAACTCGAACGATAAAGTAATCGCAGACAAAATATTTAGTGTCTTGGAAGCTGGTATGGACGCGCTCGCGTCGGTGCAGTCTAAGGATTTTGTAACTTACACTGCCTTTGCATCCGACCATGAGCAACCATCGCATGTTCGTTTTATGAGTGCGATCGCGCTCTCAGCCGCATACCGCGTCGATAAAACTCGCGCAATCAAAATTGCTTCAAGAATGCTCTCTAACACAGACCCGTCGGATGCTGTCGCGGTTGCCGTAAATGTCGCGGCTAGCATGCAGCTTAAAATGAAATCATCGTTCGATACTCTTGAACTCATGGAGCATTTACAACGAGTAGTAGCTCGCGCGATGGAAATCAATCAATCAATGTATTCTGATTCTGGATATACGGTCTCACGAAACCTTGGTAGTGAACAATTGAATCAGATTCGTGGCAGTTATCCCACCTTAGCGGCTGTTTTACGATGTATCCCAAACGTTGAAGTGCCGAACGTAGATCCTATAAATTTCGTTCCGCACTTTATCACGCATACAAACTCTGAGATTCGAGTAGCAGCCGCTGGTGCGCTGAGTAGACTTATGTTGTTCAGTGGAGAAGACGGTTCCTTACCTTCTGCAGATGTGTGTAATCGATTAGTCCAGGCTGCGAGTTCGAGTTTGCTAAATCTGAGGGATACATCTGATCACTCGTTGAGAGAGTCTGCGACGAAAGCGCTCACATTCGCTCTCAATCGACGTCGCGCAGCACTTGATGACGATAAGAATGAGAATGACCCAAATCTTGTTCATCTAGATAATGGTGGGATCATAGAATCAACGCGACCAGAAGCTGTGGGTTTAGTTTTACTCTGCGACCCAGTCCCATCGGTTCGTCTGGCTGCATTAGCGTTACTTCGGGAAATTTCATATTTTCAATCTTTGGATAGGCGTTATAGATCGAGACAAAATAGTGCGAGCAAAAGAAATTCGCCGCGGCAATTCACCACTTCATCACCTCGAAAGCGCAGAAGCATTGACGCGGGCAATCAAAGCGAGTTGCCGCGATCTGTCGCAAGTGCCATCGACGAGTGTCGCTTTCGTATCTACGAAGAATCGAACGATTTTACACTCACATCACGCAATATTAGGTCGCATCGCTCTCTTACCACAGAGGAGATACTTGGAAATGAAACGCTTCATAGTAACGCATTGTGTTCAGCGATTGGCATATTAGCGAGATCGGTGGCCAAACCATGCAAAGCTGCTTCAGTCACGGCCAGAGCACAGGCCTTGCAGCGAGTGCAAGCCATCATGGTGTTAGAAGGAAGAGGGTCGACGATGCAAGCTCCTACAGAACCAGGCTCGTACATCTTTGAGTTATGGCGTAACTACGCATGTTTTGTATTCTCCTCATCTGATGAGGATGACCTCGAATTACGTAACTCCAAGAAAGACACAAATCCTGATGAAAGCGGATCTGGCCCTAAAATCGTGACCATAGGATCTCGCGGTTCACTCCAAACGCTCTTTCGACTGACTATTCCATCCATTCTCAATGGCAAAGGTGGTCAAGTGGAGGCGATTCTGAACGTTTTAGAAGGAGTGCCGCCTTTTGTGGTGCCAAAGCTATTGGATGCATGCGCGGATATGTTGAAATCGATTCCACGACTTCAGATGTTAAATTCAAACATGCCTTCTTCTATTTTAAGTATATCTGATTTGAATGCGCTGGATGCTACGAGCGTTATGATCTCGGGTGGTAGTACAATGGGTCCTCAGTCCAATATGAATTCTGTCACTTCTGTTCTATCAACTTGGATGACGCTGGCAAAACTTTTCAAGTCGCTCGTTTTACGAAACTCACCATTCATCGAATCAACGGCAAATAGTATTGATACGAGACGAGTGTTGTGCGAAAATGTCGCAAAGTTTGTGGAAGAAGCGACTTTCATGGCAACGATCGCTGCGAAAATGGTATCAGGCACGAAAGATTTGAGGGATAATGACATGAAGCCACTTGTAGAAGATTTGAAAAGCTCTGTTGCACTTATCATATCCGAAACTGTAGAAGACATACCAACATATAGCTCTACTGCGCTGCAAAAGCAGTCACGATTGAAGCTCTGGACACTCGTCTCTGGCTGGGTAGAAGAAGCTCTCGCAGAGAACCATAAACTTGTGGATACGAAGAATTTTCAAAGCGCATTAGCTTCGATTCTAGCTGCACCTGCTTTCGATGAATCTATGCTCAGAGAAGAAGGTACAGTTTTCGATTGGATTGATTCTTTGATTGAGACTGGTGATGATGAATTAGAATGTGTTGCGCGCAATGCATTAGTAGGATTCTGCTCGAATAATCCTCAAGTTTTACGGATTGCAATCGAGAAGAGTTACTCTGCCACGCCGAGTATTTCGAAAATTTATTTTTCCGCACTCGAGATGATTTCATCGGATGCATTTGATGCTACGGGCGAAAGTAGAGTACCAATTCTCAGATTTATGGTACCAGCACATCTAGTGACTTTATCGTACTTCAATCTAATCAGCCTTGATGCTCGAAATAGGGAGAATGCTAAAAAGCTCATTAAAGCCATCTTTATTTCATCTACGAATACTGGGGACGATAAAGATAAAGATGCCAGCGATTTCATCGATAAGGATGATAGTTCGCAAGTTAGCAGACTTCTTGCCTTGTTCCAAGATTCATCATCTCAGCCTGAGCTTCCGGAAGTACACTACAATCTCTTGCAAAGCGCTTCAGAAATAATGGCTCAGACTAAAGAAGCGTCAAAGATGGCACCTGAATTACTCATAGAAACATTTTCAAGATGCTGCTCTCTCATGAGCGATGAGTATGGCAGTAGCTATAACGATTTGCAATTGAACAACGCAATCCGCCAAGTTTTAATTGCACTTAAACCATGGGTTCAGTCTTTAAAACTCGAAGAGCTTACAAAAGGTGGGAAACGCCAAGTCTGCAACCGCCTTCTCCTCGAATTCTACGATATCACGAGGATTTTGAGCAGAAAGTTCGGAGCAGAAATCGAGTCTCTTTGGGGTTCTTTAGGGAAAAAGAGCTCACAGGTTCGGATTCCACGGAACCTCGAGATCGCTCTGGACTTTTTGCTTTCCAACGGCGTGAAGACGGAAAATGCAAAAATCTCCATTGCGATTTCTGGAGATGTGGCAAAGAAGAAAAATGAGGAAAAGGAAATGATCGAATCTTTTGACTCCAATCTTTTCCTTACTCCGAAACGTGTCTGTTTGTATTTAGCAAGAGTCGCGCCTCAAGAATGCATTGATAGACTCGTCCGTGCCGTTTCCTTTCGCGCTTTGGAACCAGAAGGCGAAATACACTCGAACGCAGAGGCTTTTTACAACTCCCACATCGAAGAACCAGATTTGGCAACTATCCTTCTAGCTGAAATAGCTGCCGAACACGACGAGTATTTTCGTTCGCAGTTAATTGTACTTGTCCACGCAGTTGTAGCAACAATAGCAACCTCGAGGAACGCTTTAGTATGTGCTCATTGTCAGCAGCTTCTGACTAATTTATTGCACAAGCTAGCCGGGCAACCTCTTGCTAGACGCATCGAAAATTACGAGAATGATGATCAAAGTCTTTCGACGATACCCGTTGCGGATCGACGCGCTCTAGTCACAGTTCGAAAGTTGCAGAAGCTCCTCGGAAGTCGAGGGCTTGAGGCTGGGAGCTCTTGGAATGACTCAAATTTGGATCTCTTTTGTCATCATTTTCCAGACTGTTTCGTATTTGAGGCTTCGCCAAGAGAAAGATGGTCGAGTGAGGCTTTGCGTTGGGTATCGAAGGCGAAATCGTTCACATTAGCGTTAGCGTCGATGGATATTCTTGGAGCTTTGCGTCACCCTCTCGATAACGAAGAATTCAGAACGCTTCTGGAAATTATGTGTACCTCGGCAGCTATGTCGGAAGGTAAATTATTGTCTGGGTCGATAGTCCGGCCAAAGTCAAACGCTCACTCCCCATCATCTTCTACCCGAGAGCCAGAGGATGGAGCCGTCTCTCATCGTATGCATCTTGGTAGGAAATTTACCTTGTCGATACTTATTGCTTTGAGGAAGTCGCCGTATGTGTATGTTCGCATTGCACCCCAGACGTTCTGGTTTGGCGTAGCGTGTTTGCGCTCAACCGATGAACAAATCTACGAAGCTGCTGTGAGACTGGTGAGTATTTCTCTCATGTCTGCACCATTGAATACGTTTGGTTCATCGGCTTCTTTCTCAACCTATGCGGCGTGTGCGCCGTTACCGCTGCGAACTCGATATGCCGACTCAAACTCAAGCGTTGGAAAAAGCGCCGGTTTCCAGGCGAAACCTGCAATATCTCTTCAAGATGTCGCAACCTTGCTTCTTAAAGGCACGCTGAAAAATTCAGAAACGACGAGAGGATCCGCAGCGACTGCGTTGGCATCAATAGCACCATACTGCGCTTCTGAAATATGGGGCGGTAAAAAAACATTAGCATGCGTTCTCTGTGGATTACTACCTATTGCGTTGCACGCATTTTACGAAGAAGAAGAAGAAGAAGAAGATGGAAGTCATGGAGAGACTCCAGAAGACAAAGTATGCGATGATGAACAATTTAAGCTAAAGAGAAAAAGAAGTGTTTTTGGCAAAAAGGAAGCCATCATGGCGCTTCAATTGCTCGCCGAAGGTTGTCGAGTAGTTTCACCGGTACTCGAAGACACTCTGCACTGCATTATTGTCTCGCGTGATTCTTTCTCAGAGCAGGGTGGTAACGACGAAAATAGAAAAGATTATCGCCTCACGGGAACCAAAAAAAGTTTCGGGCGCGCTTTTGGGAAACCTGCAAACGCGTCAGAAAAACTTGGCGAAGTTAATGACGACGATGATGCTTTTGGTGATTTCAAGGAAATGTATAAATTTTTGGACGAGTTTAGCGGAGTGAAAACGCTCGAGCAGGCATGTGAGCTCTTGGCGCAACCCTTATTTGATGGTTTTTTGGTTCCAAACGATTGCTTAGAGTGTGCGATTACTCTTTTAGGGGACATAGCAAACTCATCTGAACATCATGGAAACGCGGAAGGTGCTCTGCATTTGCTCTGCGCTGCTGTGACACATTCTCCATCAGTTCGTGAAGACATTTCTTTGTATGGAGAGACAGGTGTGTTTCACACCTTGGCTTTGGAAACGATGGAAAGACAACAAAATCGCAACATCTCTGAGAACACGAGCAACGACGTGGACACGACGACAATGACGAGGACTGTTTCAGGCCACAAGGAGGGATTAAACGAGAATGTAGCCATGAAAATGTTGAAGAGCGTAGCGATGAACTATTCCGCAGCTTCCAAAGTCGCAGAAATGAAGAAAATGGAACAAAAAGAAGAAGGAGAAGAAACCGCAACGATGTCCCCTGTTTTCTGGAAAGGAAAGTGTAGCCTGAAGTGGACGAAAGACGAACCGATTTCAGATTTGACCTGGGGGATCTTGTTGAGCGCCAATTTCGATCCAGAGCACGCTTCGCTCCCAGCTTCTTTAGAATAGTAATACACTAGAAAATGATTTTTAGATAGAAGCGCACTAGTTTTTTTGCATGAAAAGAAGTTTGTGACTTTCGCGGAAGCTCGAACGATATCACACCTACTTGGCCTCGCCGGCGTCGTCTTCTCTCATAAAGCTCGGAGGCCACCTCGGTGGATCGTATCCTCTTCCCCCAAACGGATTACACCTCGCTATTCTCCACGCGGTTAATATAAATCCTTTCCCAGCCCCGTACTTTGTATACGCCTCGAACGCGTAATTTGAACACGACGGTATAAACCGACAGCTTTTTGGCATGAACGGCGAAAGTTCGTTGCGATAGAAATCTATGAGAGAGAGGGAGATTTTAACGAGAACGTCGTCGCCTTCGCTTTTACTCCTCTCATCATCGCTATCATCACTAACACTGTTACTACTACTATTATTATTACCCTTTTCTTCTTCTCCCTCTTCTTTTCCTTCTTTGTCGACGTCATCATCATCACCGGAGGAAGAAGAAGAAGAAGCGAAAACTCCAACCTTGCGCATGTTAAAAACACATCGCGCGCATTCCAATTTCAACGCCCTCTCTCCTCTTCTCGCCGCCGTGTTTACCGCGCGCGAGATACGACCGCTCTCGTCGTTACTGTTCTTCCCATTCAAACGATTGCTTTCGACGCGCAGCACCGGGTGCTCCTGTCGATGCCGCTGCTTTCGTCCTCCTCTCAAAGAAGAAGAAGAAGAAGAAGAAGGAGAAGCTAGGGGTGCAGAAGGAATAAGAAACGACATTTTTGTGTGTGCTTGCGTTGTGAAGAAGATTGATGGCTCTCTTCTTTTGGAAAATACACATCGCGTACAAATATTTATATAAAAAAAAAGCGTGCGGCGGGTCCTCGTCCTCGGCGGCTATGCTGCTAAACTATCATCCCTATCGTTTTTTTTCTCAGTTGTTCCTCGAGACAGATCTATACTCTTCGTTAAAATGCGTGACGCACAAGTTGCTCGTGTGCACGAATTCTTCCTCGGCATCCGAAAGACGTAAATTTTGCTGATTCAAATCCTCCGCGCTGTAATTTACAATCGCGCGCGCGATTTCTCTCCCTTCTTCATCCTCAACTATAATGCAATCTTGAACCTTAAAGCTGTTGTTGTTGCTAGCATCATCGACTAAGACATTTTTCACCAAAAGCGGTTCGCCTGATTTTATATCCTCCTCGCCTTCTTTGTTCACTCTCACGCGGTCCTTCACCGGCAGAGAAAGCATCCATCGCTTCTTACCTTTAGCGGCATCCACGGCGGCGAGAAACAACGTGTATTCTTTATTATCACTGTTACCTCCTGCGCGCAAACCTAACGCGCAATCGATAATCTTCTCCATCTCCGTGCTTTTCCCAATGACTGTTTTACATCCGGCTGCGCTCGCGATTCTCGCCGCGGTAAGTTTCGTCACCATTCCGCCTGTCCCTCCCGCGGATCCAGCGCCGCTGGCGACGTCCACTTCGCTCATCAGCTTGTTTATGTCATCCACAACCTGAATTCGTCTCGCGTTTGGATCTTTCATCGGATTCGAGGTGTATAAACCGTCCACATCGGTGAGTAAAAACAAATACTCTGCGGATATCAAGGAGGCGACGTGAGCGGATAACGTATCGTTATCGCCAAAACGTAACTCCTCGACCGCGACGGTATCGTTCTCATTTACGATTGGGACCACATCGTAATCAAACAACGAAGAAAACGTATTCATCGCCCGATTGTATTGCGATTTCTGCGTGAGATTTTCCAACGTCAACAACACTTGCGCCGTTTTCACTCCCAACGTCGCAAACATGTCTTCGTAATAATGCATCAAATGCGCCTGTCCAATCGCCGCTAACGCCTGTCGTTTTTGCAACTCTTTCGGCTTTTCTTTGATGCCGAGTTGGAGCATTCCGGCGCCAACTGCCCCTGAGGTCACTATCGCGCACTGAAACTCGTTCGATTTCTGCAATTCCGTGATTTGTTCGCATATTTTCGCGAGTTGCGAGAGATGAATGACTCCAGTGTCCGCTTTGATGAGCGAGGACGTGCCGACTTTAATGACAATTCTTCTTCTTCTTTGTTTGTTGTTGGGTTCTTCCATCGTCGTCGTTTTTTGAATAAAACTTTCTTAATTTCTTCTTCTGACTACTACTACTACTACTACTTGTAACAATAGTTTCGACAGTGATGATGATTGTAGTAAACACGCGCGCGCGCGTTGTGATTTGTTGTTGTTGTTGTTAAATTGTGTCTCTTTTCTTTTTTTTGTGTGTGTGAGAAAAAAGATGTGAAATAGTAAGCAACAACTTTCTAAATATTTACATTCTTAAAGCTTAACCCTACGCAACATCACTACACACGCGAAAGCGAAGTGGCGCAGCGGAAGCGCGTTGGGCCCATAACCCAAAGGTCAAAGGTGCAAATTCTTCGAACTCAACTATAAACACAATCCTAAACATCAGAATAGGATCGAAACCTTTCTTTGCTATCGAACAACTTTTTTTTGCATTGTGTGTGCGTGCGCGGAACGTGCGCGGCGGTTGGCGTCGTTTAGAGGTGCATTTTGTGGGGTTCGGATGAGAATTTCCTACCCTTACAAATCCTTTACAATCAATAATGACAGATGGCTTTATTTTCTTACTTACTACTTGCGTATGATTAATCTACTACTTCTAAAACAACTTCAAAGTGCGCGCAAACTATTATTAACACTACATCTATCTCTACCAAAAAGCTTCAAATTCATTCATCTAAAAGTGCGATTATTCAACTTCTTCTTTTTTGTTCGTCTCATCAAGTCTTCAAACGCGACGCGTTCAGTCGCCGCAGAGTTTCCAAAAGTAGTCGACTTTTGAGGCGGAACGTAAAAGTTCTTACTCTTCTTCTTTTTATTCTCTCCTTCTTCATCGTTATCATCATTAGCATCATCATCATCATCGCGCACGGTACAACTCGCTTTCACGACGCACTGAACGAGACGCGTTTCACTTTGAAAGTCCATCAGCGCCGCAGAGTTTGCAATCAACGCTTCGTCGTGCTTTTGTTTCCTCGCGCGCATATCTTTCCACTCCTCGTTGTGGCCGTGTATTTTATACTCAACGAGCTTCCCGACTTCCTCCTTCTCTAAACTAAACTCTTTTTCTTGTTCTTCTAATGATTCTTTTTCACCCGAATTGTTGTTGTTCTTGTTGTTCTTGTTGTTGTTGTCCTCGTCATCCATCAACAACGATTCCTTCCCAAGTTGTCTCAACAATACGCGCTCTTCTACCGTCCCCAAACTCGCCAGTCGATAGACAAACACCGGTTTCTGTTGTCCATCTCGCCATACTCTCGCCATAGCTTGCCTATCATCCGCAGGGTTCCAACTCGCATCCATTAATATCAAACAATTCGCACCAATCAAGTTCAAACCAGCGCCGCCGGCGAGGACAGAGAGTAACATGACATCTACGTTGCCGGTGTTGAAATTTCGAACCATCTCGGAACGCGCGTCCACGTTGACGGAACCGTCCAATCGAGTCGTCGTCAACCCTTCGCGTTTGCACAGCTTGTTGGCATCGTCTAACTGATCGGAGTATCCAGAAACAATCACTACGCGTTGGTAGTTGCCATTATTGATGCTTCTATTTTTCTCGTTTATACTTTTTAAAGATTGCAAAAGCAAACGAAGAGCGGTTAATTTGCCGCTACTTTCTTCTTCTTCTTCTTCTTTCTTCTTCTCGGATGCTGCTGCATCGCGAATGGCATTCGAAAAAGTCTTGTCGAGCACAGTCGATCGATCGACGGCGTCTAAACAATGCTTGGCTGAATTCGCGCACTGTCTCAAAATACCAATCGCACTCAACGCGTTGCTGTCGTTGTTCGCGTTCTCTTTAAAATAGTTCGCACCGGCTTCGTAACATCTTTTCTGCTTGTCGGACATGTTGCACAACATCAAATACTCCGTTTTCGGCACCAAATACTCTTTCAACACGTGCTCGGCTTTCCTTCTCAATATTCGCTTCTTCGTCGCTTTCCTCAACTGAGCTTCCAACTCCTTCCCTCTCTTCTTTTGCGCCGCGTTCGCCTCGCTCGCCCTCGCTTCCATGATTGGTCTCTCGTACATTTCCTTAAACTCTTCCAACGAGTTCCATCCAAAAATTGTTTTCGCGCGAGGTTGCACGATGTCCAAAATTGCCGCAAACTCCATCAAGTTGTTCTGAATCGGAGTTCCCGTCATCAAGACGCGATGTTTTGCGTCTACCGCTTTCAACGCGTCAACGGTTTGATTCGAACCGGATTTCAATCTGTGCGCCTCGTCGCAGCACAACAAATCCGGTCTGGCGTGATTCGGTATTCTCACAGCCATTTTTCTCAGCGTTTCATACGAAGCGATCAATATCGGAAATCTATCGAACGATGATTGCATCTGTTTCTCCTCCACGTTTTCATTCGTCTCGATCCATTTCTGAAACGCGCGTTCGACGTTCTCGGCGCCACCGTCCGCGGTCACGCACTGCGCTCGAACATTACCGATCCACTTCTTACTCTCGTTCTCCCAATTCCCAACTAATGAAGCCGGACAAGCGACTAAGATTCGTTTCATTGGTTTTTGTAGCGTTGGAAATGGCGTCTGTTTCAACACCGTCCACGCGAGCGCGAGCACTTGCAACGTCTTGCCCAATCCCATATCGTCCGCGAGTAACACTCCAGAATTTTCCATCATCGCGCTATTAACATCATCATCATTATCATCATCATCGCACTCATCGTCAAACCCGTACAACTTCCGATACATCCACCGAACGCCTTCTTTTTGGTGTTTTCGTAACTTTCTCGCGATGTTCGGGTCCATAACGACCGCCACCGACGGTACGTTCGGGCACATCTTTCTCGCCTCTTCGGCGGTGACCAAAACCAACGCGTTCGGGGCGCACGGATCGTGTAAAGGTCTGTAACGAATCTCTTTTTCTTCCTCTTTCCACTCCCCTTTATTCATTTTATCGCCAACGTCGTTCGTCAAAAGATGCGGAGGCGAAGCTGGGATGATTTCTCTCCCGTCGTCGTCGTCGTCGTCGTCGTTCTTCGGAACCGGGGCGACGAACGCGTCCAACGAATTTTTCGTCTTCTTCCTGGGCGGAGTGTTGAACATCATCATCCTCGTCGTCGTCGAATAGAGAGAAGGAGGAGGAGGAGGAGGAAGACGCAGGAGACGAAGACGGGGGAGTTTTCAAGAGACACGCAAAAGGACACGCAGAATTTTTGAAATTTTTGGGCGGCCATTTTTTTTTTTCGATTTTTTTTGCCTCACACGCCCCCCCGCAAGACACGAAACACACACGACACAAACACACACACAACTGTATTATTATGCTCACAGGAAACAAATGTCATTCAATACACGACATCAACAACAACAACAACAACAACAACAACTGAAAGTCGAGCGCGCTGAACCACAAACGTCCTTCTTCTTCCTATTCTTCTGCTGCTGCTGATTCGATGACTTCTTCTTCATCTTCCACCTCTTCTCTCTCGGAAATACTGGAGAGATTCGAGAGACGCGCTGGGAGTAAATCTTCAGAGGTGTTGAACGAACGCGCTTTGCGATACGCGACGCGAGTTTTAGTGGAGGAATGCGTGGAATTTCAGAACAAAAAGCAACGGCAACGACAACAACAAGAGACGTTGTTCGAGAACTCGAGAGAGCAGAGAGCGGTCCTGAGGAGGTGTTTTTTACACGAGAGCAGAGTTGTGGTGGACGAAATCTCAAGACGCGTTCGATATTTAGTTGAAGGAAATGTAGTGGAAAAAGAAATCGTTCTCGGCGAACTCCTGGCGGCTTTAGAAGGGAACTCGGACGGAACGAAAGGAAGGTTTTTAGTGAGAGGGATATACGATATTTGCGTTTTAAGCGGCTGCTCTAAAGGAGATGGTGAAGAAACGTATATGCCTCTGTATCGAGCGATGAAATCCGGGGGAGCGAACGTCTTTTCCACCGTCTTGTATTACGCGACGTCGAAAGAGGAAGACATCGAGCGGTTCGAGGGGTTCTTTTACCGAACGATTTTGGAAAGAAACGTGAGCGGCGCTGTGGCATCGATGTCGTCGTCGTCGTCGTCGATGTCTTCAATTTCAGGATTAGCCAGAGTAGCGCTCATAAGAGAAGGTTCTTTTCTTGCGCTGGAAATATTAACAAAGTGTTTGCCTTGGTACAAATGTTCGAACGCGGAGGATGTCGCGTGGGTGAGCGAATCCATCGCTGATATCGCGGATTGGTGCGAAACAAAGGCACACGATGGAAAGGATTTAGAATTGGTAGATGCAATCATAGAGAGAGCTAGCTGGGGTGCAATGGCGCAGCTCTACGATGCCGTGAAGAAAGGTGAAGATGTGGTAAATCTTTCTTTACACACCCACAGAATACTACGCGTGTCACGTGGTAAGAAAACAAATGCTCTCGCCGCGTGCGATTTAATCTCAAATTGCGTCGAAAAGCTTTCGATTGAGGACCAGTCTTCTATATTTGCATTAGCGCAAACGTGCGTTCGATCCTATCCGGATATTCTTCGGATGCATTTGCTCGAACTTTCGGCGACACTTTCAGAAAATCACCTAGGCGGCGGCGAAGCGGCGTATAGCGCGGCTGAACAAGGGTTTTCTTCTTCTGTGTCTGCCGCCGACGATATCTCTACGACGATGTCATCTTATCCGCTAAGTGGATCTTCTGTATTATTTGCCCTTTGTCGAGCGATAGAGTCTAATCAAACGATGACTTTGGAAGCAAAAGAGAGTATTTTTGAGCACGCGTTGCGAGAAAACGACGAGAACGATGATTTGTTTACACTTGCGTGTATGTTTTCACCGCTATCGCTACGCGTCCGAAACGCAGCTTTCGCATCGATTTCTCTTCGGTTTAGAAAAAGGCAAAAGTTGGCAATTTCAGGACTTCCAGTCGTATCTCTAGCGTTAGCGAGCATAGAAAATAATGCACTTTCTCCATCTCCTGAGGACGTGGCGCTCGCAACTTTGTCAGGATTGAAAGCCACGGCGTCTTCGGCGTCTCATCCACTGAGCGCCAGCGCAGCTTTGCGCACACTACTTCCTATTGTTGAGCACGTAGATGACGATAAGAATGACGACGAGGAACGTTCGCTAGCGTTAGAACTGGTTTTATTAGCGGAAGCATGGATTTCCGCGCCTTCTTCCAGTGGTACTCAACTTTCGTTTCGCTTCCAGCAAGCCATAGAACGTGCAATCGCGAGTCACATTTACGAGGAAACGTTAGCTGGGGCAAAAGCAATGCTGGACGTTTCCAAGGCAGAACCATTCAGAGCAGCTGAGACGTTCGCAAACGCCATACAGACGTGCATTGAGCGCAATAGACCTTCCGTCTGTCGAGCGATTGGACTGGAAACAATCGAAGTTTTATTCGAAGCGGAAGCCTTAGATTTCTATCCTGCGTTCAAAACGGTCACAAAAGAAATGCCAACTCGACCTAAAGATTCGAATTTAGTCGCCATGCGTTGGTTGCGACTGTTAAAGTACGGAGTCGAGGACGCAGATGTTGTCCCAGAAGCCGGTTCTCTCGTCGTCAATGCTCTCATAGATTGTGCGCTTGACGAGTCGAAAACAACCGAGGTTTCGCTCAAAATTGAAGCCTGGGATTCCTTAGATAAGTTCAACATCAAACAAGTGAAGAATTTACTCAACGTTTACGATGGAGAAGACGATAACGAAGAAAGTAAGTCGAGTTTCGTCGCTTTTACACGTCTTGTGAATGCATTTTTAGACGAAGAAAACGAGGATGTCGTGAGAGCTGCTTCGAAGGTGATTGCGCAGATTATTGAATTAGAATCTGAATCTGTGAGCAGACGTACACGCGCGTCTCAAAAACAGCAATCATCGCTTATTGGCGGCAGCTGTATCAGTCAAGACGAAGAGAAAGTTTTGATGGAAATTTCGGATCCGCTCTTGTATAGAGTCGCTATTGGAACAGCAAAGCGATTGCGAAAAAGCACAAAACAGAAGGACGATGAGCTCATTTCGCCTTTGCTTTTACTTTTACTTTTCGATGGCAATTCATACGAGACGTGTTTCCGAGACTTTGCGAGGAGAAACAAATTTTCGCATGCTTGGTGGAACGAATATATCACTGAAAATACGATGACGCAGTTCTTAGAGCGGTGGATGGTTGCGTTACGAAGCGCGGATGCACACGGTAATAACGATATTCTCAACCATGGGTTTTTCACGCGCATTACAGGTGAGTCGCAGCAATCGCCAGATGCGATTCAAACGATTCGGATTGGAACCAAAATTGTGAATGGGTTCAGAAGTGATGCCGTGAGTGCAGGTGCTAGAGAGGAAATCGGCTTCTTAGTGGCTAAATGTTTGCGTCTGGGATGCTCAAAACGTATATTCCAACACGTTCCTCACGATGAAGAAAACATAAGCAGAGGAGCATTTTTCAATGATTTTAACGAACTACTTCCACAAAATATTTTCGTTCAACTAGCTGCTTTAATTGAAGCAGTTGAAGATGATGACCTCGCATTGAAGATATTCACGAACTCAATCGAGTATTTGGAAGAGGAGGATAAAACAAAAGATGAGACGTCTTGGTGTTGCGCTATTCTTTGCGCTCTTCCTCTTCTTGCAAGAGTTTTGAAAGAAAGAATGAGCGAGAATAATACGCTATTACTTCGAGCTGTAAAAGCGACTTTACGCATCGTTTTATTTGAGGAGGAGCAGGCATCCGCCACGGCTTCTTTAGGTGCTCTCGCGAGTCTTGCACTGGAGAGAGGTATCCCCTTGGAAAACGCAACTTGTGAGAAGATTGTCACCGTTCTAATTTCTACTGCGATGCGTCGCCAACTATGCTTTGAAGATAGGTGTTCTGCTATACTTGGTGCAAGTGCGTTACTCGCTGGCTCGAGTTCATCGTGGTGTTGGCTTCCATCTCCACCAAAGCGCAGTACTATTTGCACATCGTCATCTTCTTCTTCTCTCGTGGACGATGCATCGTATTTCGTTCGACCGTTACTTTTTGGAAGAGGACAGGATTTGGCCAAGAAGCTTCTCAAGGCTTTGGAAAGTATATCATCTTCTACTACCGGCAGCAGTCCCAAGAGTTGTAGAATTTCTGATATTACATCGTTGGCATTAGGCTTCGCTTCGATATCTGCGCGAACGCTTATACTCTCTGCCAGGGACGTCTCAAAACAGCAAAAAAATGGTGGAGTTGATGGGAAAGATCTCGGCGCGTGTTCCTCGAATCTTCTCGATGCACTGTTTGCCGTAGACGCAGAATTTCGCAAGAAGAAAAACGCACTCGAAGCTCTTGCAGTGCTCGGAGCTAATATTCCCCTACCGAACGGGGACGGTCCGTACCTGTCTCTATTGCGTCGGTATTATGGAGAAGAAAAGTTACGCAACTCTGTCGTTCGCTTCGCCTCATCTCGGTCGACAAAACACGTCGGAGAGGAGATTGTAAATCGCGTCATTGCGGATTATAAAGACGTAGGTAATGTCGACATCAATGATGTGAGTATACTCAGTGCTATCCAAGCGGCAGCAAAGAGTGAAGATGCGGATCTTCTCTATGCGGCTCTAGCGCTTCACGATCAAAAATGCGAAAATGACTCTGACGCTACGCGCGTATTGAAATATATGTGGCTTGGCTCTCTTCAGATCGACGTTGCGACGTCTAGTTTTGCAGAAACTCTTCTGATTGAGCTTCTGAGACGAACGAGGCTCGAAAAAGAATCTTTGAAGTACGCCACGGAAGGATTGAGAAATATGGCGAGACGCATGGACAAAGACGCGATGGTAAAATTCTCGACGACGCTTCGCCAAGGATGCGATGACGACATCTTAACAGTCTTAGCATCCAGGCTTATTCTACTCGGCGTAGATGTAGTACGCCCGGATGATCTCGTTTTACCAATCGCTCGTTGGAATACAAAGAGATTGCGTCGGGACGAGCTCTTGCACTTTGCGCTCGACGTTCGCGAAGAGAAAGACTTCTTTGAGATACAAAAATTGGGCGCCAGACGGATGAAAGGTATTTTCGAATTTAAGAAACGGTTGATTGAAGATGCGTGTCATTTGATCAAAAGAATGAATGAAGATCTTACCAGAAGTGGTGAATGTGACGCGTGCTCGTGCTTGATGTTTCTTTGTTTGCGTTTCGGTCGCGAGACGAACAGAGGCTTTATCTATTCGCAACTCGTTTCTTCTTCGTGGGACTTTCGAAAGAAATTTTTCCCTTTTGCCGTCTGCTCGGCCCTCGAAGACGAAGAGGAAAAGAGGAAAGACAAAGCTCGTTTGTTTGATGCGAAAACAATCGTAGAATCTCTTGTCGTTCCAAGTGCGAGCGGTGAGAATCCAACGTGTGCGCGAGCTTTGCGAGAGCTTATGGGAAAATTCAAAATGAAAATCTCTCTAGACTCCTACGAATCATGTGCACGCCTCAATTTTTAAAAGTAATAGTAATAGATCTAATTAAAATAGTTGTACAATATACATAGCTTATCTATAGACTTCTACACTAAATTATTGCTAAATTCAAACGCATCGTGCGAACGCCTGGTCAAGTTTGATGAATCCGGCGCATGATTTTGAATCGATGGCACAGACGATAGATTTACGGAAAGGTTTGAATAATACCTCCGATCGATAATCTCTTTGAAGAAGGCGTCGAACGAGGAATGATCAACGCGCCCGTGTAAAGCTGAGCACCTCAGACCTCTCGGTATTGGTCTTTTATCCAACGCACCTCTCGGTACTCTCGGGTCTAAGAAATAATCCATATTATTCCCGCCCGAGCCTTGACGATGATGATGCGCATTCCGAAATCCGAGCGTCGGCGAACCACCTTGCGAAGAAACTAGATCGTTATAATCCTCGTCAATGAGACCCATGTTGTTACTACCGCTAGTGTTACTACTCGACGTCGTCGTTGGAAGTATTGGTTGTAATCTTAACCCAATCCTTTTCAAAAATCCGCCAAACGCCGTCTTTGCTTTCAATCCAGCCACATCCCCTTTCCCGAGAACGTACGCTTTATCGCTCTTGTTTGATACAACCAAACACGGCACCGGTAACCCCCCAAACCCATACACAACGTGCGGATCTCTCGTACTCGTCACCCATGGATTTGGTATTTGCGTATCCGGTGCCACAAACGTCCCTTGCTGCGCAATTTCTCTCGCCCATCTTTCCAAAGTTAAAGCGCTGTTCTTCTGCGACGCGTCGTGTACTAAAATAACCGCATTTATGTCCCTAAAAAACGCCGCTCGATCGTCTTTAAACTGGTCGTGCCCGCCAACGTCCCACAATTCCACGAAATGTTCCGTCCTCGCGTGTTCGTGAAATATCAATTTAACGTCCGCGGAGCATCCAATCGTCCTTTCCACGTTCTCCACCAGTAAGGAAAGATTGTGTTGGTGTTGATGCATCATTTTCGTATTAACGTTCGCGCTGGAGGTGTTCTTCGTGGCGCTCGTGCCAGCGCTGCCGCCGCCGCTCGTTGCCGCCGAAAGAGTCGACGATACGTCCACGTCATCTCTCACGTGTCTCAATAAAGTCGTCTTCCCGGACCCGGCGTTGCCGCAGATTATTATCCGCACTTTGCCTCGCTTCTCCGCCGCTTCCATGATATTATATATATGAGGAAAGTCTTGTGTGATGTTGAGAGGAGAAGAGAGAGAGCTGACAGCTGAGAGCAGTTTTGAATTTTTGCTCGTTTTTGTCTGTCTCGAAGACCACTCGCATGAAGATTCGAGAGAGAGAGAGAGAGAGAGAGAGAGAGAGAGAGAACTTTTTTGTGCGGGGCAAAAAAGAAAAAAAAGAGCCGATGATGATGAGTCAGCACCGGGCGAAAAAAAAAGTTCGGTTCTCTCAACGACGACGACACTTGTAAAAACGCACACGCTTGCACACAAAAAGACAGAGAATAGTAATGATGGCGGCGGCGGCGGCGCGCATTGGCGTCAATACTTTCGTGAGCGTCGTCTCGCTTTCGTCGTCGGAAGGGGCGACGACGCGAAGTTTGAAAAGACTTTCGAGTAGAAAAAATCCGACGACGATCCATTATTTCCCCGTCACGAATTCGACTGCGGGACAAACGAGAGCGATGAAAGTCTTCGCCGCTTCGGGAGAGAGCTCTTCAACGTTTCGGTATAAAAAACCGCGAATCGACGAAGGGTACAACTGCGTGGTCACGGAGAAAGGGGCCATCATATCCGAAAATATCCCATCGGGAACGTACGAAGTTTCCGCGTGGTGGGGAGGGACGAAGAAATCAAAAGACGACAAAGAGGGGGAGTTTTTAGCGCCCAGATGCGACACGGAGAGACAGAAAGGGTGCGAGGTGAAGTGCGAAGTCGTGGAGGAAGGCTGTTTGGTCTGCGAAGGGTTAGCGGAAGGCACGTATCGAGTCACCAACGTGAAAGATTTGAACGAAGAGTGCGAGGTGAGCTTCGACGGGACGAGCATAAGCTGCGACGAAGCGGACGTCGAGGAATTCGACGTCGGAGATTTGGAAATGAAGGAGAAAGCGGACGATCATAGCATTCGATTAGGTGGATAAAAATAGTTGTTGAAGTGTTTTTGTTGCGTTTGTTACTGTAACTTTTGATGTTGATGCATGTGCTACTACATATTTATATTCTAAACAACCCTTTTGCTCTCTATCTATCTCATTAAAAAAATACATGTAACTCAGCGTCTTCGATTGAACGACTCAAAACTCGGTTTCATGATTTGTAACAGCGAGTTTGGGTTGTCGATGTGAACCCAGTGACTGCTATTTTCCAAGAAGTGTATTCTTGCTCCGGTATTCAATAATCTGTTCACGTCTTCCTCGGCCCAAACGAACGCCGATCGTTCCGCTCGAACGAAATCCACCTCTAAACCTTTCGGTTGCGTTTCGAGCATCGGCCATAAATTCGTCGCCTCGTAACTCGAATACATATCTTTAATCCCGTCTAAATCAAACACCCAATCTAATTCGCCTTTCTTTCCATCTTTCGCCGGCTTCAAATTCGTCGTCATCCACTGCGCACCTTCGATGGTAAACCCGGCTCCAGTCAACGAATCCACCAGATGTTTCCTCGACGCAAACGGCGTATCCAAAGTTCTCACAAAATTAATGGTATCTTTCGGGTGGTCGCCAGTCCTCGCCCATGCATCGCCCGGAACCGTATCTAACACCCACACTTGCACTGGTCTCGGTAGAACCTTGTTACGCTCGCCTTGCGAGAACTGATGGACCATAGACATGGCCACCTTCCCTCCGAACGAGTGCCCAACCAACATGTGCGGGTAAAACTTCAGCGACTGCAAAGTCTCGATAACATCTCTCGCCGCGCTTTCAACGCTGTCCTCCCCAGATCTTCTCTCCCCGCTCTCCGTGCTGTCCGTGTTCGTTTGACCGTGGCATCGTAAGTCCACCAATAAAAATTGCCAACTCGGCATCTCTTCCGCCATTCGTTTCGCGAAGGACAACAAGTTCCGACGAGAACCGAGAATGCCGTGGAGGAAAACGCACGTCGGTGGATGCGGTCCTTTTTTATCTTCGATCGTGTATTTCACCAGAGCGCCTTGAACTAACTCGTACGATAACGGTGGGTTCTTCTTTGATGTCGTCGTCGATGGTTGTTGATCCGCCAACGCCGCTGAAGGAGAAGAGAGCATTAATCTCTTCCTCGTCGTTCTCCTCCTC
>Ga0181570_10001223_pt1 | contig 22421 bp, 35 predicted proteins | sample 101ome_18_FD_148667 | JGI IMG/M metagenome (GOLD analysis project Ga0181570, IMG submission 148667) | Coastal salt marsh microbial communities from the Groves Creek Marsh, Skidaway Island, Georgia - 101406AT metaG (spades assembly) | ecosystem: Environmental > Aquatic > Marine > Intertidal zone...
GATGTCTCGGCAGTCGATGCGATCACCCGACGTTCTTTGCCAGGATTTTCTGAGCCCACTCCTGAGGCCCTGTCTGATGCACACTGGTTCCTTCTGAATCCACCGCAACCGTCACCGGCATATCTTCGACCACAAACTCGTGAATCGCTTCCATACCAAGATCTTCAAACGCAATAATACGCGATGACTTAATCGCTTGGGCGACTAGATATGCAGCGCCACCAACAGCCATCAAATAAGCAGCCTTATGCTTTTTAATGGCCTCAATGGCAACCGGTCCGCGCTCAGCCTTTCCGACCATGGCAAAGAGACCTGTCTGCTCCAACACTTGATCAGTGAACTTATCCATTCGCGTCGAGGTTGTCGGACCTGCTGGGCCAACAACTTCTTCACGAACCGGATCGACAGGTCCGACGTAGTAAATCACTTTGCCCTTCAAATCGACTGGCAGCTCTTCACCTTGATTCAACATATCAACAATCCGCTTATGCGCAGCGTCTCGACCCGTGAGCATCACACCGTTCAACAACAATGTTTCACCAGGTTTCCATGACTTCACTTCATCATGCGTCAATGTGTCTAAGTTAACCCGTCGCGCGCTTGGACCAACGTCCCAAGTGATATCAGGCCAATCAGACAGCGATGGTGCTTTTTGAAGAGCTGGGCCTGATCCGTTCAGTACAAAATGCGCATGACGTGTCGCTGCACAGTTTGGAATCATCGCGACAGGTTTGGATGCCGCATGCGTTGGATAATCTTTAATTTTGATATCCAAGACAGTCGTTAACCCACCAAGTCCCTGAGCACCAATACCCAAGTTATTCACTGCCTCAAAGATTTCCAGACGCAGTTCTTCGGCACGAGTCTGAGGACCGCGCGCTTTCAAGTCATGGATATCGATCGGATCCATTAATGACTCTTTGGCCATCACAGCCGCTTTCTCAGCGGTCCCGCCGATACCGATACCGAGCATACCTGGCGGACACCAACCCGCACCCATTGTCGGCACAGTTTTGACAACCCAATCGACGATAGAGTCTGATGGGTTCAACATCACCATCTTCGACTTGTTCTCAGAGCCACCACCCTTGGCCGCGACTTGGACGTCAACCGTATTCCCCTCGACGATTTCATAGTGAATCACAGCCGGCGTATTATCTTTTGTATTCTTCCGGGCACCATCTGGATCCTCGAGAATCGATGCACGCAAAACATTGTCAGGATGGGTGTAAGCGCGACGCACACCCTCATTGATCATGTCAGACACTGACATCGTCGCACCTTCCCAAGACACGTCCATCCCAACCTTAATGAAAACAGTGACGATCCCAGTATCCTGACACAGTGGACGACGCCCCATTGCAGACATCCGCGAGTTGATCAGAATTTGAGCCAATGCGTCCTTTGCAGCCGGCGATTCCTCGCGTTCGTAGGCCTCATTTACAGCCTGAATAAAATCCACCGGGTGGTAGTACGAAATAAATTGAAGTGCATCTGCGACGCTATCAATCAGATCATCCTGACGAATCACTGTCATTGGTTCATCATCCTTTGTTGTTGAGATGGGCTCTGAAGCCTACCAGAAGTACTTAAAAAACGTATGCTCATTAAGGCGTAAATCGATTCACTCAATGCAAAATCTGCACTTCATTCAGACTGTGCTCTGGTTTCTGGTACACTCGCGTTTTTAGTCAGTCTTGCCCTATGAGGCCACGAGGATTAATGCAAAACCAGTACAACCGAGATGAATTGCTCGCCTGCGCCCACGGTGAATTATTTGGCGAAGGAAATGCGAAACTGCCAGCGCCAAATATGTTGATGATGGATCGCATCGTCACGATCACTCAAGACGGCGGCCAATTTGGCAAAGGACACATGCTTGCTGAGCTAGACATCGACCCAAGCCTTTGGTTCTTTGATTGCCATTTCCCAGGCGATCCTGTCATGCCTGGCTGTCTCGGACTTGATGCGATGTGGCAGTTGGTTGGATTTTTCTTAGGTTGGAGTGGCCACCCTGGTAAAGGACGTGCTCTTGGCGTTGGTGAAGTGAAATTCACTGGACAGATCCTGCCAACGGCGAAAAAAGTGACCTATGAAATTGATATGAAGCGTGTGATTGCGCGCTCATTAGTGATGGGACTTGGTGATGGTGTCGTACGCGTCGATGGTCGCGCGATCTATCATGCGACAGATCTGAAAGTTGGCTTATTCACGTCGACTGACGGGTTCTAAACAACAACAATAAAACGCACGACAAGAAAGGAGTCGGTATGCGTAGAGTAGTGATTACAGGATTAGGGATTACGTCGTGCCTTGGTCTCGACGCGAAGTCAGTGACTGAAAGCTTGCGGCAAGGTCGCTCAGGGATTTCAGCAAACCCAACGTATGCTGAACTTGGCATGCGCAGTCAGGTTTCAGGATCAATCGATCTCGATCTTGCTGAACACATTGATCGTAAACTACTTCGGTTCATGGGTAGTGCGGCAGCTTACGCATATCTTTCACTACAACAAGCCATCGATGACGCTGGCCTTGAAGCGTCGGATATCAGCAATCCAAGAACAGGTTTGGTAATGGGTTCAGGTGGTGCATCATCGCAGAGCCAAGTCGAGGCGGCAGATATACTCAGAGAGCGCGGTGTAAAACGCGTCGGTCCTTACCGGGTCACGCAGCCCATGGGCTCCACAGTCTCGGCGAATCTCGCGACCGCATTCCAAATCAAAGGCGTGAACTACTCCATGTCATCGGCGTGCTCAACAAGCTTGCATTGCATGGGTAACGCAATGGAGCAAATCCAGCTTGGCAAACAAGATATTGTTTTCGCAGGCGGCGGTGAGGAAGAGCACTGGACTCTGTCATGCTTGTTCGATGCGATGGGCGCGCTCTCTTCGAAGTACAACGACACGCCTGATAAGGCATCTCGAGCGTATGATGCAAACCGCGATGGTTTTGTGATCGCTGGCGGTGGCGGTGCTCTTGTGCTCGAAGAATATGAGCACGCAAAGGCGCGCGGTGCAAAGATTTACGCTGAGATCGTCGGCTATGGCGCAACCAGTGATGGCGCTGATATGGTCGCCCCATCTGGAGAAGGTGCGATTCGCTGCATGCAACTTGCGACAGAAGGTGTTAAAGGCCCGATTGATTACATCAACGCGCACGGCACATCGACTCCCGCTGGTGACATCGTCGAACTTAACGCAATTAAAACTGTATTCGGTACAAATGCACCGGTCATTGGGTCAACAAAATCGCTATCAGGTCATTCACTCGGTGCAGCGGGAGTCCAAGAAGCGATTTATTCAATCCTCATGATGCAGAATGATTTCATCGCCGCGTCAGCCAATATTGAAACTCTGGATCCGGGCGCTGAAGGGATGCCAATTGCACTTCAACGCATCGATCAACCGATCAATACGATCTTGTCGAACTCATTTGGATTTGGTGGAACAAATGCCTGCATGACGTTCCAGAAACTCAGTTGATGAAGCTCTATTCATCACCTCCCTCTCCTTTTGGACGAAAAGTAAAAATCACAGCCCACATCACTGGGCTGTTCGACCAAATTGAGGTGGTGAATATCGATGGAAATGACCCTCAAAGCGCTGCACTGAATCCAAATCCACTGAATAAGATCCCAGCGCTTCAATTGTCTTCCGGTGAATTGATCGTTGACTCAAAAGTCATCTGCGAACACCTCATCCAACAATCAGGCCGTTTTGAGCTCTTACCAGAGGGCGACCGCGTCCAACTGCTCAGCCGGGCTGCATTAGCCGATGGGATCACTGAAGCAGCACTCTTAATGGTTTACGAACGTCGCTTTCGTGAAGAGTCACAGATTAATTCGGATTGGTTGAATCGTCAGAATCAGAAGGTACTCGGTGGTCTTGAATGGTTTACCGACAACCTCACAGAAATTGCCACTACCCCAACCTTGGATCAAATCGGTCTGGCCGTCACGTTGGGTTATCTGGATTTCCGTTTCGCTGGTGAATGGAGAACGCGCTTTACTGATCTTGCCCTGTGGCTGACTCAGTTCCAGCAGATGGTTCCTGGATATCAGTTAACTGATCCTCAGACTCATGGTTAGAGAGCAACATCTTTTCACGTAAACTCTGTTGACGCCGTAACACGTTTTTTCGCTTTTTCAATCGCAGCATCCGCTGTCGAATGACAGGCCCTGAATCAAACCTCCGCATGTTTAGCTCCCTCTTTCGCATAGTGGCGTTCCACTGTTTCCGCCAACTCTTGCCTCCATGACCTTGGTTTTATACCGAAGGTATACAGTAACTTTCTCGTGGACAATACCAAGCGCCGAGGACGTTCTGCCCGGCCCTGGATTGATTGGCCTGATACTCCAACGATCTCTTCCACTGCCAGCTCTTCAAATTGGCGAGCCTGTGCGATGATGCACTCTCCGAGCTCTATCCAAGATGCATCACCCTGGCAACCAACGTGGTAGACACCATAAGCACCTGCACCGGCATGCAGCTGATCGATCACGGCACTCACCACTCGACCAATATCAAAGATCGAAGTGGGACATCCTCGCTCATCTTCGATCATTGGCAGTTCTGATTCGATTCGAGCTCGATCCAGAATATTTGTCACGAAACTATTCGGTCCAGGAGCAAACAAATGAGAGACACGAAGAATGATATGTCGATCTAAAAGACTCTCGATGTCGCGCTCTGCTTCAAGCCGCGTTTGACCGTAGAGGTTGAGCGGATTCGGGGCATCATCCTCGAAATAAGCGATGTCTTTTTGACCATCAAAAATGTAGTCGGTCGATAATTGGATCAGGGTTGCATCAAATTCGCGACAAGCAATCGCGAGACTGACCGGTAGATCGTGATTGATTTGCCGACACTCTGTCGGATCAAGCTCAGCGCGATCAACACCAGACTCAACCATACAGTTCACAACAAAATCTGGACGGCGCATACGGATCGCCTCAAAGATTTCGCGGTCGTCCGCTAAGTTGACAGAACTCGGCAACACAATGCGCTGCTGACCACCACTGGCATCAGTCTCAAAAAATGCGGCTGCTAGACTTGTGTCCTCACCAACGATGAGAACACGAGCCCGAGGAAAACGGTTATCGGACTCGTCTTCGAAGCTTGTTGGCTTAGAAGGGGATTTCGTCATCGATATTTGGATCAGGCATCGGCTGGCTGACAGGTTGCGGAGCAGACTGTTGCTGAGGAACTGGGGTAGTTTGTGGACGAGACTGCATTGGCGCTGGAGCGCTCATGTCACCCTCACCTCGTCCGTCAAGCATCATCATCTCGCGTCCCACAATCTCTGTTGCATAGCGTTTTTGACCATCTTGCTCCCATGAGCGAGTGCGAAGACTGCCTTCGATGTAGATCCGCGATCCTTTGCGAAGATATTGGCCACAGATTTCAGCCAACCGATCAAAACAAACAACCCGATGCCATTCAGTGCGTTCCTGCATCTCACCACTGTTACGATCACGCCATGAATCAGTTGTTGCGATACTTAAGTTCGCAACCTGGCTGCCTGATGGCAGTGCTTTCATTTCCGGATCGTTACCTAGATTTCCAATCAAGGTGACTTTGTTGACTGAACGCGCCATGAATTCATCCTATGTGATAAGTATCGTTACAGAGCGTAATGTAGCACGGACAAGTGTCTGTCAGCGACAACCGAACTGCTGTGTCAGAGAGTTCGGATTTTCTGCATTGAATCGATGCATTGAAACCCTATCAAAAGGTACACTGGTACTTTTGTCACGATCAAAGACGGACCGTTGTGGACTCAATACAAATCCGTGGGGCGCGAACCCACAACCTAAAAAATATTCACTTAGATCTCCCCCGCGACCAACTTATCGTGATCACTGGACTGTCTGGTTCAGGGAAGTCTTCGCTCGCTTTTGACACCCTCTATGCAGAGGGGCAACGTCGCTATGTGGAATCACTCTCTGCATACGCGAGACAGTTCTTATCGATGATGGAGAAACCTGATGTTGATCACATCGAAGGACTCTCTCCTGCAATCTCAATTGAGCAGAAATCAACAAGCCATAACCCGCGGTCAACTGTCGGTACAATTACTGAGATATATGACTATCTGAGATTACTCTACGCCAGAGCCGGTGAACCACGGTGTCCAGATCACCATTTGAGTCTTGAGGCACAAACAGTGAGCCAAATGGTGGACCAGGTTCTCGCTCTGCCTGAGGGATCCAAAATACTCGTGCTGGCACCAATGATCAGCGAACGCAAGGGAGAACACCTGCATGTTTTCCAAGAGCTCAAATCCCAGGGGTTTATTCGGGTTCGGGTGGATGGTCTAGTAGTGGATCTAGATGAAGTGCCCGCGCTCGACAAGAAGAAAAAGCACTCGATAGATGCTGTGGTTGATCGATTGAAAGTTGATGAGTCACAACGGCTCCGCTTGGCCGAATCCATCGAGACTGGCCTCAATCTCTCCGATGGACAAATTATCATCCAATCAATGGATGATGCGTTTGAGCCATTAATGTTTTCATCCAAGTTCGCGTGTTCTGTCTGTGGGTATTCAATCCCTGAGCTTGAGCCTCGAATTTTTTCCTTCAACAGCCCATTTGGTGCCTGCCATACCTGCGATGGCTTGGGTGTGCACCAGTATTTTGATCCTGATCGATTAATCGTCGATCCTGAGTTGTCGCTTTCATCCGGCGCAATTAAGGGATGGGATCGGCGGAGTATGTATTACTACCACCTGTTGAAGTGCGTCTCGAGACATTACGGCTTTAGCCTCGACACTGAATGGCAAGACTTATCAGAAGAGCATCAACACAAAGTGCTCTATGGCTCAGGCGCTGAATCAATTGACTTCAGCTACGTCTCAGATCGTGGTCGCGAAGTCTCAAAGAACCATCCATTCGAGGGTGTGATTCGAAACCTGGAACGCCGTTATAAAGAGACTGACAGCCAGTCACAGCGTGACGAACTCGCGAAATTGATGACCCACGCACCCTGCCCTGATTGCGGCGGCTCTCGCCTCAACGTTGCGGCTCGAAACGTATTCATTGATGAAACCCGACTACCAGAACTGGTTAAGCTCCCAATCGGTGAGTGCTACGCATTTTTTGACTCGCTCAATCTCCCAGGACGACGCCAAGAGATCGCAGATAAAATCCTGAAAGAGATTCAGGCGCGCCTTGGATTTTTGGTCAATGTCGGTTTGGATTATTTGTCTCTCGACCGGAGTGCTGAGACCCTGTCAGGCGGCGAAGCACAGCGTATTCGCCTCGCCAGTCAGATTGGCGCCGGACTCGTGGGGGTGATGTACATTCTTGATGAACCTTCCATTGGTTTACATCAACGCGACAATGAGCGCTTACTCAATACGCTTTTCCATTTAAGAGATCTTGGCAATACCGTGATCGTTGTTGAGCACGACGAAGATGCCATGCGAAGCGCAGACTACCTAGTGGACATCGGCCCTGGAGCAGGAGTCCATGGAGGTGAGATCGTCGCCGCAGGAACTCCTCAGGAGGTCATGGCAAACAATCAGTCGGTCACTGGGCAATATCTGTCGGGTAACAGAGAAATTGCCGTACCAGCAAAGCGCCACCCGAAAGGATTGAATCATCTGATCCTTGAAGGCTGTAGCGGAAACAATCTCCAGAATGTGACACTGAACCTTCCCTTAGGCCTATTGACCTGTGTAACCGGCGTATCTGGATCTGGTAAATCAACACTAATTAACAGGACCCTGTACCCACATACCGCCAAGGTGTTGAATAAAGCCAATACCCTCAAATCGGCTCCATTTGAACATTGCCATGGAATCCATGAGCTCGACAAAGTTGTCGATATTGATCAAAGTCCAATTGGCCGTACACCACGTTCTAACCCGGCGACCTACACCGGCCTATTCACCCCAATACGCGAGATCTTTGCCGAGACACAAGAGGCGCGGTCACGCGGTTACAATCCTGGACGGTTTTCGTTCAACGTCAAAGGTGGGCGATGCGAAACATGCCAAGGCGATGGCTTGATTAAGGTCGAGATGCATTTCTTACCAGACATCTATGTACCTTGTGATACCTGTAAGGGTCTTCGATACAACAGAGAGACTCTCGATATTCTCTACAAAGGCAAATCGATCCACGACGTCCTTGAGATGACAGTTGAAGATGCGCGCGAATTCTTCGACGCCATCCCGACCCTTGCCAGGAAATTGCAAACCTTGGTCGACGTGGGCCTCTCATACTTAAAGCTCGGTCAGTCAGCCACGACACTTTCAGGGGGTGAGGCGCAGCGCGTCAAGCTCGCACGCGAGCTGTCAAAGCGAGATACTGGCCGAACCTTGTATATTCTCGACGAACCAACAACAGGGCTCCATTTCGAAGATATTCAGCAACTCCTCGTCGTGCTCCATCGATTACGCGATCACGGCAACACAGTCGTTGTGATTGAGCATAACCTCGATGTGATTAAAACAGCTGATTGGATCATTGATTTAGGTCCTGAAGGGGGTTCTGGTGGTGGACAGATCATTGCTGAAGGAACACCAGAAGAAGTTGCGCAATCGAGGAGCTCACACACAGGGCGCTTCTTAAAGCCACTCCTAGAACGCAAAAAGGGCGCCTAAGCGCCCTTTCTATTTCCCCAAAAAGAACCCGGTTATTCACCGGGCTATGGGTACTGAATTATTCAGCGTCAGCTGCGATCTCTGGACGATCAACGAGCTCAACAATTGCCATTGGAGCCGCATCACCAGCACGGAAACCGCACTTGAGGATACGCATATATCCACCTGGACGCTCCTGGTAACGAGGTCCAAGTTCCGCGAACAATTTACCAACTGCTGAATCGTTACGTAGACGGCTGAATGCCAAACGACGATTCGCAACTGAGTCTTTTTTGGCCAATGTAATCAATGGCTCAGCAACACGACGGAGTTCTTTCGCTTTTGGCAAAGTCGTCTTGATGACTTCGTGCTCAATCAACGAAGCAGTCATGTTCGAAAACATTGCCTTACGATGGCTGCTTGTACGATTCAGTTTCTTTCCGCTTTTCAAATGACGCATGGTCTATTCTCGCTTCTCAAAGACACCGTCTCACGACGGGTCGGTCTAACTTAGGCGCTTTCTTCGCGCGCAAATCCTGCTGGTGGCCAGTTCTCAAGACGTGAACCCAACGACAAACCGCGTGAAGCCAAAACGTCTTTGATCTCTGTCAGCGACTTCTTACCGAGGTTTGGAGTCTTCAACAACTCAACTTCAGTGCGCTGTACGAGGTCACCAATGTAATAAATATTTTCTGCTTTCAAGCAGTTCGCTGAACGAACGGTCAACTCAAGATCGTCGACTGGACGCAACAAGATCGGATCGATCTCATCTTTCTGTGTCTCTTCGGCAGTGACCTGAGGACCTTCGAATTCGACAAATACCGATAGCTGTTGCTGTAGCAATGTCGCTGCACGACGGATTGCTTCTTCAGCATCCAACGTACCATCTGTTTCCAGATCAATTACCAGCTTATCAAGGTCAGTACGCTGTTCAACACGCGCGCTTTCAACGACATAAGAAACACGACGAACAGGGCTGTACGTTGCATCTAAACGCAATGCACCAATCGTACGGGTTTCTTCGTCTTCTTCACGCTCACTTGCTGGCTCGTAACCAATACCACGCGCCACGCGCGCTTCAATTTGCAGAGAACCACGCGCAGACACTGTCGCGATGTGTTGTTCTGGGTTTGCAATTTCAACGTTCTGTGGCAATTCAAAATCACCGGCAGTAACAACACCTTCACCTGAGTGGTTCAGACGGATCGTCGCACCGCCATCACGACCTTCAAGAGCGACTGCAACCTTTTTGAGGTTTAACAGGATCTCAATAACGTCTTCTTTAACGCCTTCAATTTCAGAATACTCATGTGCGACACCGTCGATTTTCGCTTCAATGATCGCGCAACCTGGCATTGATGACAGCAGGATGCGGCGCAGAGCGTTACCTAACGTGTGGCCGTAGCCGCGCTCAAGAGGCTCAAGAATAATTTTTGAGCGTCCGGGAGCTACCTCCTGGACCTGAATCTGACGCGGTGTCAGCAGTTCCAATGACGACATACCGTCTCCTAACAAAGTGGTTTACTTCGAGTACAACTCGACAATCAGGTTTTCGTTGATGTCTTGCGACAGATCTTGACGCTCTGGAAGCATCTTGAACGTACCTTCCATTTTTGATGAATCGACATCAATCCAAGGAACGTCTGCGCGCTGACCAGCCAACTCGAGTGCAGCACGAACACGTAACTGACCCTTCGCTTTCTCGCGAACGCTGATCACATCACCCGGCTTCACCTGATAAGACGGGATATTCAAAACTTTACCGTTAACCATAATTGAACGATGGCTTACGATTTGACGCGCTTCAGCGCGTGTTGAGCCAAAGCCCATACGATAAACAACGTTATCTAAACGGCTTTCTAGAAGCTTCAACAGGTTCTCACCTGTTGATCCACGAAGACGTGACGCTTCTTTGTAGTAGTTACGGAACTGCTTCTCAAGAACACCGTAGATACGGCGTACTTTCTGCTTTTCACGCAACTGCAGGCCGTAGTCAGACAAGCGACCACGAGCTGCACCGTGCATACCTGGCTTAGTTTCCAAGTTGCACTTTGAATCCATTGAACGAACGCCGCTCTTGAGGAACAGATCTGTTCCTTCGCGACGCGCTAACTTACAAGTTGGTCCGATGTAACGTGCCATTCCTCTAACTCTCCTTAGACGCGGCGCTTTTTCGGCGGACGACAGCCGTTATGAGGAATCGGCGTGACGTCAGTGATATTTGTAACCTTGAGGCCTACAGCGTTTAGAGCACGCACTGCGCTCTCGCGTCCAGGTCCAGGACCTTTCACCATCACGTCAACTGATTTCAAACCGAACTCCTGTGCAGCAGTTGCTGCACGCTCACTTGCTACCTGGGCAGCAAATGGTGTCGATTTACGTGAACCACGGAAACCAGATCCGCCAGCGGTCGCCCATGAAAGAGCGTTACCTTGACGATCAGTGATCGTGATGATGGTGTTGTTGAACGAGGCGTGAATATGAACAACGCCTTCAGCAACCTGCTTTTTGACCTTCTTACGCGATGCGTTACGCTGTGTCGCCATCAGAATTCCTTACTTACGAATCGGCTTACGTGGGCCCTTACGAGTCCGCGCGTTTGTCTTTGTACGCTGTCCACGAACTGGCAGACTGCGGCGATGACGAATACCACGGAAACAACCGAGGTCCATCAGACGCTTGATATTCATTGACACTTCACGACGAAGGTCACCTTCTACGTCAAACTTGCCAACCTCAGTACGAAGCATTTCCAACTGATCTTCAGACAACGAAGATACTTTGGCAGACTCTTCGATACCTGTTGCTTTACAGATCGCTTTCGCGCGAGTTTGACCAATCCCAAAAACATACTGCAGTGAAATCACTGTGTGCTTGTTGTCTGGGATGTTAACGCCGGCAATACGTGCCATTCCTAACTCTCCAAATTCATGAACCGGCCCAGCCGACTCTCGAAAATTACAAGGCGCGAAATTCTATTGATTTCAACAGAAAATCTCAACCCCTTTCTTTAATTAACCTTGACGCTGCTTGTGACGAGGATCCGTACAGATCACACGTACTGAGCCGTTACGACGAATAATTCGACAATTCCGGCAAATCTTTTTAACTGATGCGCGTACTTTCATTTCAAAGCTCCCAATACTCGTTTAGCGTAATAAGCCGCCCGAGCCATACCCTTTCAAATTCGATTTCTTCATCAAAGACTCATACTGACGACTCATTAAGTGCGACTGCACCTGCGCCATAAAGTCCATGACCACTACAACTACGATCAGAAGTGACGTACCACCAAAATAGAATGGCGCGTTGAAACTGACGACTAAGCTCTGTGGGAGCAAAGAGACTGCAGCGATGTACGCAGCACCCCAAAACGTCAGACGACTCATCACTTTGTCGATGTAGTTTGCTGATTGCTCACCCGGACGAATCCCTGGGATGAACGCACCAGACTTTTTCAAATTGTCTGCTACATCGCGTGGGTTAAAGACCAACGCCGTGTAGAAATAACAGAAGAACACAATGCCCACTGTAAATAACAAGTAATACAAAGGCTGCCCAGGTCCAAGCGCCAGACTCACATCTTGCAACCATTCCATCCCTTCGCCTTGACCGAACCACTGACCGATCGACGCAGGGAACAGCAACAAGCTTGAAGCGAAGATCGGCGGAATTACCCCAGCCATATTGATCTTCAATGGCAAATGCGATTGTTGAGCCGCATAAACCTTATTCCCTTGCTGCCGGCGCGCATAGTTCACAGTAATGCGGCGTTGAGCACGCTCCATGAAGACGACAAATGCGACAACACCAACTGCGATAACCGCGATTGCAAGAAGACCAAGAATATTCAAGTCGCCTTGACGCGCTGCCTCTGCCGACTGACCGATCGCTCCGGGGAGACCAGCAACAATACCTGCAAAGATCAAAAGGCTGATGCCATTACCGATCCCTTTCTCTGTCACTTGCTCACCAAGCCACATCAGGAATACCGATCCTGATACAAAGGTGACGACCGCAACAAAATGGAAATGGAAGTCATTGGCAAAGGCTACGCCTTGGCCCGCGAGACCCATCGCAACACCGATTGACTGCACAGTTGCCAGGAACACTGTCCCATAGCGCGTGTACTGCGTAATCTTTCGACGCCCGGCTTCACCTTCTTTTTTCAACGCCTCAAGTGACGGGACAACCGCGGTGAGCAGTTGCATCACGATCGACGCTGAAATGTAAGGCATGATTCCAAGTGCGAGAATCGACATCCGCTCCAACGCACCACCAGAGAACATATTGAACAAACTCAAGATTGTGCCTTGAGACTGCTCAAACAAATCTGCTAGCCGATCAGGATTAATACCCGGGACCGGGATGTGTGCACCAATTCGATACACAACAACCGCGATCACAACGAAGCGAAGACGAGCCCATAGCTCTGTCAGTCCGCCTCCTGATGCACCTGGAGTCGCCATATTTACGCTTCGACCTTGCCGCCAGCCGCTTCAACTGCAGCTTGAGCACCTTTAGTGATCTTCAAGCCTTTCACAGTCATCGCGCGAGTGATTTCACCAGCCAGAATGATTTTCACATCCTTGATGTTTTCACCGATCAGACGTGCCTGACGCAATGTCTCCATAGTAACTTCGTCACCTTGGATCTTGTTCAGTTCAGCCAGACGAATTTCGTCACGCGTGAGGCTCTTTCTTGAAGTAAAACCAAACTTCGGCAGACGACGCTGCAAAGGCATTTGACCGCCTTCGAAACCTGGCTTAACTGAACCACCTGAACGTGACTTCAAACCTTTATGACCACGACCACCAGTCTTACCAAGACCAGAACCGATACCACGGCCAACGCGCTTCTTCGCAGTGCGTGAGCCTGGAGCCGGAGATAAGCCATTTAAACGCATTATGCTTCTCCCTCTACGCGTACGAGGTAATTGACCTTATTGATCATCCCACGGACGCTCGGTGTATCTTCAACTTCGACAGTCTGATGCATACGCTTCAGGCCAAGACCCTGGACACACAACTTGTGCTTTGGATTTTGACGGATTGGGCTACGCACCAACGTCACTTTCAACATTTTCTTGTTCGCCATGTCTTTAATCCTTAGCCGAGAATTTCTTCGACAGATTTGCCACGACGAGCCGCAACGTCTTCAGGAGATTGCATCTCTGACAACGCTTTGATCGTTGCACGAACCACGTTTGCTGGGTTCGTTGAGCCGTAACACTTCGCCAATACGTTCTGGACACCAGCGATTTCAAGAACCGCACGCATCGCACCACCAGCAATAACACCAGTACCCTGTGAAGCTGGCTGCATATAAACCTTCGCAGATCCGTGCGCCGCTTTCGTTGGATATTGAATTGTGTCACCGTCGAGTTTCACAGAAACCATGTTACGACGTGCCGATTCCATCGCTTTCTGGATTGCAGCTGGAACTTCACGTGCTTTACCACGGCCATATCCAACTTTGCCATTTCCATCACCCACAACAGTCAATGCTGTGAAGCTGAAAATCCGGCCACCCTTTACAACTTTGGCAACCCGATTCACCTGAACCAGCTTTTCCTGCAGATCACCCTGCTGCTGTGTTTCTACTTTTGCGTTCATCGGATCCCCTTAAAACTCAAGTCCACCTTCACGTGCCGCGTCAGCCAAAGCTTTAACACGACCGTGATAACGGAAACCGGAACGGTCGAAAGCAACCGCCTGAATTCCTTTTTCCTTCGCACGTTCAGCAATACGCTTGCCGACTTCTGCAGCAGCTTCTACGTTGCCACCATTCTTTTCACGAAGGTCCTTATCGAGTGTTGATGCAGTACAAATCACGTTCGATCCGTCGCCAGAAATGATCTGGGCGTAGATATGACGTGGCGTACGATGCACGCACAAACGATTCGCGTTTAACTCGCGCATTTTGGCGCGTGCACGGCGAGCGCGACGCAACCGGGCTTTTTTCTTGTCCATCATGTCGGCTCTCCTTACTTCTTCTTCGCTTCTTTACGACGTACATACTCATCTGAGTAACGCACACCCTTACCTTTGTAAGGCTCTGGTGGACGATATGCACGAATCTCTGCAGCAACCTGACCAAGCAACTGCTTATCCGCTGACTTCAGCACGATTTCAGTTTGGCTAGGCGTTTCTGCAGTCACACCCTGTGGCAAGTTGTAAACCACTGGATGCGAGAAACCGAGGGTCAAGTTGATCGCTGATCCTTGAACCTGAGCACGATAACCAACACCGATGAGCGTCAACTTCTTCTCGAAGCCTGTCGCAACACCAGTCACCATGTTGTTGACGATTGCGCGTGCTGTACCAGCCTGCGCCCAACCATCTGATGCACCTTCACGTGGCTCAAACGTTAGTACGTTTTCTGCCTGGTTGACGGCAACTGCATCATTGAGAGAGATCGACAATGTGCCGTTCTTTCCTTTAATCGTTACGTCCTGACCAGCGATATTGACATCAACACCAGATGGCAATTCGATCGGAGCTTTTGCAATACGAGACATCAATAACTCCTTAGAATACGGTGCAGAGCACTTCGCCACCGATACCGGCTTTGCGCGCTTCGCGGTCAGTCATCAAGCCTTTCGAAGTCGAGATGATTGCAACACCGAGACCACCCTGTACTTTAGGAAGAGTCTCTTTACCTTCATAACGACGCAAACCAGGACGGCTTGAACGTTTAATTTCACGAATTACTGGGCGTCCTTCGTAATAGCGAAGATCAACAGTCAGTGTTGATTTAACACCTTCCTCATCGACCTTGAAGCCACCCAAAAATCCTTCGTCAGCGAGTACCCGGGCGAGTGCAACCTTCTGTTTTGAAGAAGGCATAGAAACAGCAGTCTTACCTGCCATTTGCCCGTTGCGGATGCGAGTGAACATATCCGCCAAAGTATCTTGCATGCTCATTTTCTAAATCACTCCTTACCAGCTGGCCTTCTTGAGACCAGGAACTTCACCGCGCATCATCGTTTCGCGCAGCTTGATCCGGGACAGGCCAAACTTGCGGTAAACCGCGTGTGGACGACCAGTCACACGACAACGACGCTGTAGACGAACAGCTGACGCGTCACGTGGCATCTTCTGCAGCTTCTGCTGCGCATCCCACACTTCTTCATCTGTTGCGTTTGGATTCGCGATAGTCGCTTTTAATTCCGCACGCTTTGCTGCAAACCGAGCGACAGTCTTTTGACGCTTCAGCTCACGCTCTTTCATTGATTTCTTAGCCACCTAACGCTCCTCAGTTACGGAATGGGAAGTTAAACGCCTTCAAAAGCGCCTTACCTTCCTCGTCAGTTTCAGCAGATGTGGTAATCGTGATATCGAGACCACGGATCGCATCCACTTTGTCATAATCGATTTCAGGGAACATGATCTGCTCACGCACACCCATCGAGTAGTTTCCACGACCATCGAACGATTTACCGTTCATGCCGCGGAAGTCACGAATCCGTGGGATCGAGATCGCAATCAAACGATCCAAGAATTCCCACATGTGCTCACCACGCAGAGTGACCTTACAACCGATCGGCCAACCATCACGGATCTTAAAGCCCGCAATTGATTTGCGTGCTTTCGTCACCACAGGCTTCTGACCAGCGATCGCTGTCATATCGCGTACTGCGTTTTCGATCTGCTTCTTATCCGCAACTGCCTCACCAACACCCATGTTGAGGGTGATTTTCTTGATGCGTGGCACTTGCATCACGTTCTTGTACGAAAACTCTTTGAGGAGTTCAGGTACAACTTTTTCTTTGTAGACTTGTTGTAGTCTCGCCATGGCTTATATCTCGCTCCTAGGCGCAGGGGCTTATGCCCCGACTTCCTTACCAGTGGATTTAAACACCCGTACTTTGGTGCCATCCTCGTTTACACGAAAACCAACTCGGTCTGCTTTGTCGTTCTCAGGGTTGAACAATGCAACGTTAGAGATGTGAAGCGGAGCTTCCTTCTCAACGATGCCGCCCTGCTTACCAAGCATTGGGTTTGGCTTCATATGCTTTTTAATCAGGTTGACACCTGATACCAATACGCGGTTATCAGGACGCACTTGCAATACTTTGCCGCGGCGTCCCTTGTCTTTTCCCGCGATTACGACGACTTCATCGTCGCGACGAATCTTTGCTGCCATCGATCTGCCCCTTACAACACTTCAGGTGCAAGTGAGATGATCTTCATGAACTTCTCACTACGCAGTTCGCGCGTTACTGGCCCGAAAATACGAGTACCAATTGGCGCAAGGTTGGTGTTCAGAAGAACAGCCGCGTTGCCGTCAAATTTAATCAATGAACCATCCTGACGACGCACACCACTCCGTGTACGAACAACCACCGCGTTCATGACTTGGCCTTTCTTCACTTTGCCGCGAGGAATCGCTTCTTTGACGGTGACTTTGATGATGTCGCCGATCCGGGCATAGCGACGCTTAGAGCCACCGAGTACTTTGATACACATCACGCGACGCGCACCTGAGTTGTCGGCTACCTCAAGCATACTTTCTGCTTGAATCATGATTCCCCTCCGTTAAACCTGAACTGCACGCTCAGTGATCTCAACGAGACGGTACGCTTTCGACTTAGAAAGCGGACGACACTCAGAAATAGTGACTGTGTCACCAATCTGGCACTCGTTGTTCTCATCATGAGCAGCAATCTTTGAGGAGCGCTTCACGTACTTACCGTACAGTGGGTGCTTCTCAAAACGCTCTACCAATACGCTGATGGTTTTGTCGCCTTTATTTGAGACAACTTTGCCACTCAGTGTACGAACCATTTTTGCTGTGTCGGTCATGCCGCTACCTCCTTCTGCGCGATCACTGTTTTGATGCGCGCGATGTCACGACGGACCTGACCCAACAGGTGTGTTTGTGCAAGCTGGCCTGTGGCTTTCGCCATGTTCAGGTTGAACTGCTCACGACGTAGCGTAAGCAACTCGTCCTTCAGCTCAGCAACGCTCTTTTCACGTAACTCTGATGCTTTCATTACATTACCGTCCGACTAACAAAGGTGGTTTTGAATGGAAGCTTGGCAGCAGCTAGCGTGAACGCTTCGCGTGCTACTTCTTCAGACACACCTTCAATTTCATATAAAACACGGCCTGGCTGAATCTGGCATACCCAGTATTCAACTGAACCTTTACCTTTACCCTGACGCACTTCTAGAGGCTTCTGGGTGATTGGCTTATCAGGGAAAACCCGAATCCATAATTTACCGCCACGCTTTACACGACGAGTAATGGTTCGACGGGCCGCCTCAATCTGACGCGCCGTCATGCGACCACGACCGGTCGCTTTTAGAGCGAATTCACCAAAGCTAACTTTGGAGCCGCGCTCTGCAAGACCGCGGTTACGGCCTTTTTGCATTTTGCGGAATTTCATCCGTTTCGGTTGCAGCATCGTCTTCTTCCCTTAGCGAGCAGCTTTCGCACGAGCCTGTTCACGGCTAGCACGGACTGCTTCAATTCCACCAAGGATCTCACCTTTGAAGATCCACACTTTGATACCGATCACGCCATATGTGGTGTGCGCCTCATATGTTGAGTAGTCGATATCCGCACGCAATGTATGCAATGGAACACGACCTTCGCGATACCACTCTGTCCGCGCGATTTCAGCACCGCCCAAACGACCCGAGACCTGAACACGAATACCTTCAGCGCCAGCACGCATTGCGTTTTGAACCGCACGCTTCATCGCGCGACGGAACATCACACGACGCTCCAACTGGCCTGCGATGTTTTGCCCTACGAGGCGCGCATCAAGCTCAGGCTTTCTGATCTCTTCGATGTTGATTTGAACTGGAATACCCATCATCTGCGTCAGTTCTTTGCGAAGCGCTTCAACGTCTTCACCTTTCTTACCGATCACGATACCTGGGCGCGCAGTTTGCAGTGTGACACGTGCATTTTGCGCTGGACGCTCGATCAAGATTTTTGAAATCTGAGCGTTCTTCAGTTTCGCATCGAGGAACTCACGAACCTTGATGTCATCAAACAGTTTATCTGCGTAATCACCGCGCTCGGCATACCAAACCGATGAGTGATCCTTGGTAATCCCGAGGCGGATGCCATTCGGGTGTACTTTCTGACCCATAGTGCTCCTCCTCAGGCCTGTCCGACTTTGACGGTGATGTGACAGGTCCGCTTAAAGATGCGGTCTGCGCGGCCTTTCGCACGTGGGCGAATCCGCTTCATCGTCATACCTTCATCAACGAATACTGTTGTGACTTTCAAATCATCCACATCAGCGCCTTCGTTGTGCTCTGCGTTTGCAATTGCACTCTCAAGAACTTTCTTGACGATGTGCGCAGCTTTCTTTGTTGAGAAGCTCAGCGTATTGAGGGCTTCCTCAACGTGCTTACCGCGAATCTGGTCTGCGACCAGGCGCGCCTTCTGAGCAGAAAGCCGAGCGCCTTTTAAACGTGCTTGCACTTCATTCATGGCTACACCTAATCCTTAACGCTTCGACTTTTTGTCGGCAACGTGACCACGGTAGTTACGCGTTACCGCGAACTCACCCAACTTGTGACCAACCATGTCTTCGTTGATCAAAACAGGAACGTGTTGCTTCCCGTTGTGAACAGCGATGGTCAATCCCACCATATTTGGAAGAATCATCGAACGACGCGACCAAGTCTTAATCGGACGACGATCATTTGCCTCAGCTGCCGCCTCGACCTTCTTGAGAAGGTGGAGATCGACGAATGGGCCTTTTTTCAATGAACGTGGCATCTATCTCTCTCCTTACTTACCGCGACGGCGTACGATCATCTTATCGGTACGCTTGTTCTTGCGAGTCTTGTAACCCTTCGTTGGCATACCCCATGGTGAAACCGGATGACGGCCACCTGAAGTACGACCTTCACCACCACCATGTGGGTGATCAACTGGGTTCATCACAACACCACGCACTGTTGGGCGAACACCTCTCCAACGCTTCGCACCGGCTTTACCGAGCTGACGCAGGCTGTGCTCTCCGTTTGACACTTCACCAAGTGTTGCACGACATTCCGCGAGAACTTTGCGCATTTCGCCAGAGCGTAGGCGCAATGTTGCGTGACGACCTTCACGAGCCACGAGCTGAACTGATGCACCAGCCGAACGCGCAATCTGCGCACCCTTGCCTGGCTTCAACTCAACGCAGTGGATGACAGAACCGACTGGGATGTTGCGCAGTGGGAGGCAGCTACCAACCTTGATTGGCGCATCTTCACCAGAACGAATCGCATCACCAGCTTGCATGCCTTTCGGCGCGATGATGTAACGACGCTCACCATCGGCGTACAACACAAGAGCGATGTGCGCGGAACGGTTTGGATCATATTCCAAGCGCTCAACTTTGCCTGGGATGCCATCTTTATTTCGCTTGAAGTCGATAACACGATAGTGCTGCTTGTGACCACCACCGATGTGACGCGTCGTAATACGACCGTCGTTGTTACGACCACCAGTCTTTGATTTCTTTTCCAACAGCGGCGCGTGCGGTGCTCCTTTATGGAGTTCCGGCGTCACAATCTTCACCATGTGACGACGGCCGGCTGACGTTGGTTTACATTTTACGATTGCCATAACTTCCGTCTCACTCGCCTGCTGCAAAGGAAATTTCTTGGCCATCAGCCAGCGTTACATAGGCCTTACGCGTATCGTTACGCTTACCAATGCCACGCGCCGTGCGCTTCGTCTTTCCTTTGATGTTTACAACATTGACCTTCGTCACAGACACTTCGAACAAAGCTTCTACAGCTGCTTTGATCTCAGGCTTAGTCGCGTCTGAGGCCACCTTAAATACATACTGATTGTTCTGATCGGCAACGACAGTGGCCTTTTCGGACACATGAGGTCCTTTCAGAACAGTAAAGATACGTTCCTGATTCATGCCAACTGCTCCTCAATCGCCTTCAGCGCATCAACAGTGACCAATACTTTCTCGAAAGAAATCAGGCTCACTGGATCGATAGCGTCTGCATCACGAACATCGACGTGCGGAAGGTTACGAGCAGACAGATACAGCGCATCTGATACTTCGCCAGCAACGATCAACACATTTGTTAATTCCAATGCGCTTAGCTTTTCAGCCAACGCTTTGGTTTTTGGCGCATCAATGCCGAGATCGTCTGTAATCACGAGACGGCCCTGACGAACCAACTCACTCCAGATGCTCTGCATCGCTGCGCGATACATTTTCTTGTTCACTTTCTGTGAAAAATCTTGCGGCTTCGCAGCGAAAGTCACGCCACCTGAACGCCAAATTGGTGAACGCGTTGTGCCCGCACGAGCACGACCTGTTCCCTTTTGACGCCAAGGCTTGCGGCCACCGCCAGATACCTCAGAACGTGTTTTCTGTGCACGCGTACCTTGACGCGCACCAGCGAGATACGCAGTTACCACCTGGTGGATCAGCGCCTCGTTGAATTCGCGGCCGAACGCCTGGTCAGAGACCTCGACTGTTCCACCTGCTACTAGATTCAATTCCATGTTCGACTCCCTCAGGCCTTCGCAGTAGGCTTGATGATGACGTCAGTTCCGTTCGCACCTGGAACAGAACCCTTGACCAGGATCAGACCCTTCTCTTCGTCGATACGGACGACTTCGAGGCCTTGAACGGTGACGCGCTCTGCACCCATATGGCCAGCCATCTTCTTACCTTTGAAGACGCGACCTGGTGTTTGGCAGTTACCGATAGAACCTGGGGCACGATGCGACAGCGAGTTACCGTGGGTCGCGTCTTGAGTACGGAAGTTCCAGCGCTTCACAGCACCAGCAAAACCCTTACCCTTCGACTGACCTGTCACGTCAACAATCTGACCGGCTTCGAACTGATTCACAGAAATTTCTGCACCAACGGCAAGTTCACCCAGGTCTTCCACGCGGAATTCCCAAAGGCCTCGACCCATGCGCATTTCTGCTTTCGCTAGGTGACCCTTAACTGGCTGCGACACACGATGTTGTGCGCGACGCTCACCAACAGTCACCTGGATGGCTTGATAACCGTCTGTTTCAACGGTTTTAACTTGACTCACCCGATTTGGCTCAACTTGAACGACAGTGACAGGAACTGACACGCCTTCTTCGGTGAACACTCGGGTCATACCGGTCTTACGACCGACAACTCCAATTGTCATCTCGACTTCCTCTCTGCCTGCACAGGGGGCTTAACCCGCTATGGCCACAGTAAGTTATACAAACAGACCGCTTGTCACCGGGGTGCGCGGATTTAGTGCACCCCTGCTTTTGATCAGCCTAAGCTGATCTGAACATCAACACCTGCTGCAAGATCAAGTTTCATCAAAGCGTCGACAGTCTTGTCGGTTGGCTCAACGATATCGATCATGCGCTTGTGTGTGCGCAATTCGTACTGATCGCGCGCATCCTTGTTCACGTGAGGTGAAACAAGAACCGTGTAGCGCTCAATTCGCGTCGGCAACGGAATCGGACCACGCACTTGTGCTCCGGTACGCTTAGCAGTTTCAACGATATCCTGAGTCGATACGTCGATCAGGCGATGGTCGAAAGCCTTAAGCCGAATACGAATTTTTTGATTCTGTACTGCCACTTGGCTACTCCAATCAAAAATTGCCCGCAAAACGCGGACAGTCAAAAACAAGGTGCGGCATTGTATGTGCCTGACCGTAGTGAGTCAACCGCTACCTCCAAAATAAAAAAAGCCCCGACTAGGCGGGGCTTCTTTTTAGGCGTAACGCCTTGTCGAATTAGTCAAGAATTTTGGATACGACGCCGGCGCCGACAGTACGGCCACCTTCACGAATCGCAAAACGCAGACCTTCTTCCATCGCAATCGGTGCAATCAGCTCAACTGACAAC
>Ga0181570_10001230_pt1 | contig 22349 bp, 22 predicted proteins | sample 101ome_18_FD_148667 | JGI IMG/M metagenome (GOLD analysis project Ga0181570, IMG submission 148667) | Coastal salt marsh microbial communities from the Groves Creek Marsh, Skidaway Island, Georgia - 101406AT metaG (spades assembly) | ecosystem: Environmental > Aquatic > Marine > Intertidal zone...
CATCCACTCGGCATGATCGGTCACGGCAGCGAAATCCAGAGGGCGGTCAATGCTAATGATGAGCGGCGGTGCGTCAGGATGTCCGCCATAGAGCGAAACGGGGTTGCCTTTGGCGAAGGCATAGGCGTCATTTGGTAGCGTCTTTGTGCCGAGCGCGTTGGCGTCCATCGACAGTGCGGTGTGAAGATGCAGATCCCCGAAAAGCGCCTGGCGTTCGCTGACGTATTGATCGCAAGCCTCTCGCGGGAGTGGGTCACGTTTCGTTGCTGGCGCGGGAGCGGGCTGCCATGGCTCGGTGTTAAGAAACAATTTACCGATGTCGCATCCGCCAAGTGAGAGGCTCACCGCGGTCAGGAGCAATGCCAGCAATCTTAGGGTCACAGCGGGCCGCTCAAAAATGGGATACCCCCAGCCCAATGCCGCCATCCACCTCTAGGGCAACACCGGTTACCCATTCAGCTCTGATCAAATATTCCACCCCTTCGGCGACTTCAGTCCCAGTGCCGATGCGTCCAAGCGCGTGAAGGCCAGCCACGGCGTCGTAGCGTGCACTTGCTTCCTCGGCAGAAAATAGGCCTGCACGCAGGTTCAGTTCGGTCGATACAGCGCCGGGCAGTATGCATCCCACGCGGATTTGCCGTGGACCCAATTCGGCCGCCATGACTTTAGTCAGTCCCTCTAGAGCCGCCTTCGTGGTTGCATAGGGCGAAGCTCCGGGAAAGGCTCTTTTGGTATGCGTTGAACCGATAAATACGATCGCCCCTGTTGTCTCCTGAAGGTGAGGTATCGCCGCACTGGAGAGCATCATCGCGGATATGACGTTTGTCTCAAAGGCATCTCTGAGAAATGCTTCCGTGTACTGATCCACTGGCTGGCGGTACATGTTCGCCGCGTTGTTAACCAGTGCATCGAGTTTGCCTCCGCCGTGCGCCAAGCAGGTATCTAGCATGCGCTGACGATCCTCAGCGAGGGTAACGTCACCCTGCACTATGCAACAGCGTTCACCGATTTGTGCTTGCACCTGCTGTAATTTTTCCAGTCGTCGACCACTGATGGTGACCTTGGCGCCCAGCGCGCAAAAGCGACTCGCGCAGTCAGCCCCAATCCCCGATCCACCACCGGTCACTAAAATCGACATGTCTTCCATCGATCTCATGTTCGAAGTCCCGCCTGTTGCATCATGGGTAGCAGTGTCTCCTGAAATTGCAGGAGCCCTTCCTCATAATTGACCCAGCTCAGCGTAATGCCATCAAGACCCGCGTCGGCAAACGCCAGCATGCCGTCGACAATTTGCTCAGGTGTTCCCACCAGAGGAATCGCGCCGTAGCCGGCAATCAGGTTCGCGGCCATTGCCTCCCATCCGTCCCCTAACGCACTTTGCGAGTTAGGTACGAGTACATCCAGCAAGTTGCGCACGCCCTCCCAGTCGCCGCGGTCGTACACATACTCCCGCACGAAATCCTGCGCTTCTTTTTCAGTGTCTCTGCAAACAATGTAGGCTTGCCCAAAGATTTGCATTTCCCGGCCGAGATCTCTTGCTAATTTTCTGCCGTTGGCCGCGACCTCGCCGGCAGCTTTGACATCCTTAGCCACCACAAAATTGAAGTCGGCGTGGGCGGCCGCGAACGCTTGCCCTCGTGGGCTGTTGCCGGCACTCATCAGAGCCGGCCAGGGACGCTGCAATGGCTTGGGTTCCGAGTAACAGCCGGGTGACTGAAAATGGGGTCCGGTGTAGTCGAACTCGCCTTCGACTGTCCAGAGTTCCTTGCAGAGGGTAATCCAGTCGTCCGCCACGTCGTAACGCACGTCGTGTTCTTTTTGCGGCACACCGAACATGGCAATCTCTCGCTCATTCCAGCCGGCCACTATATTGAGGCCAAAGCGGCCACCGGAAATATGATCGATAGTGGCGACTTCCTTGGCAGCTCTCACGGGATGCACGGTTGGTACATGAAACGTTGCAAATACTCCGATTTCTTCGGTTTTCGCCGCGAGCCCGGCAGCCCAAGTAAATGTCTCGAAGTTGCGATGATTAAAATTGACGGCGCCCCCCATACCTTTCCAACGGGCCACGGGAATGACGGCCTCAATGCCTGCCCGCTCAGCCAGTTGGGCGACCCGAACAGACTCTTCCCACTCCACTTTGAGCGTGTCAGGACGGTCGGTCATAGCGCAACCACTACTGACATTCAGACCAAAAACCCCGAGTTTCAGTCGGTGTGGGCTACGTTTTAAAGGATGGGTTGGGTGAGTTGGCGCCATTTTGCAGAACCGACTGTTTCATCACCGGGCAGTGTCGCAGACTGCTACTGGTTTTAATAGTCGAGGCATAAATATAATAAAGTCATTATAAACAGGTATTTATATAAATAAAAACATGTATTTTATGAAAATTGGCGTGCCTTGGTGCGCCCCAATGATCGGCGGCACGACTTTATGTGAAACCATTCAGCGCGTCATGGCGTACACGACACATGGGTGAGTTGGAGTAGCCAATGTCTGATTTGAGATACCTTGAGAATGTCATTCCTGCAGATCTATGCAGCCGCAGTCAGTTCAGGGAGCAGTGCGAGAAGCTGGAGACCATGCTGCGAGCAGCGCATCAGAGCGCCGACAAGTCGGCCGATTCTCCGATAGCGGGGCGTCGACAAGAGCCCGAGATTGAACAAATCCTGCAGCGCGTTATCGTGCGGGCCAAGGGGATGGTGTCTGAGGAGATGCTGGTAAGGCACCAGCGGGAAATTCCTGTGGACGAGATTCCCGACTACGCCGTGACGCATTTGTTAGCCGAGCTGGGTGAACAGGAATTGCGAGGTTTCAGGGGTTAATTCGTTAGTTGGCCGCTCACTGTAGTGCCCCCGTATGACCTTGGGCTTGGGCCTGTTTGCGAGTTCTTACCACGAGTGACTGTCGCTTTTGGCGATTGACCGATGAGGCGGCCGCCCAAATCATAACCTAGGTCTCTCGCTCGGGCAGGACAAACGGTGTATCTAGGTCTGGCGTGTTTTGCCGCTTTGGTGTTCCTCTACAGCTTGGTCTCGAATAAGGTCGAGCGTCTCTCGTTATCTGGCCCAATCGTATTTGTGGGCGCCGGGGTGCTACTGGGCCCCTATGGCCTTAACTGGTTTAGCCCTGCGTCGGGTTCCTTCAACGGCAAGGCGCTAATCGATATAACGCTTGCGCTTTTCTTGTTTGTCGATGCTGCCAGCGCAAACTTAGATGTGCTCCGCAAAAATTGGCGGATCCCGGGCAGGATGCTTTTATTGGGATTGCCCCTGAACATCTGCCTGGGTAGCCTTGCCGCGTTATGGCTATTCCCCTCGCTATCGCTATACGAAGCAGCGATATTAGGCTCGATGCTGGCAGCAACCGACGCGGCCCTGGGCAAAGCCGTGGTGACCAATCCCTCTGTTCCTCAACATTTACGAGAAGGCCTGAGCGCGGAAAGTGGCTTAAACGACGGGCTTTGCGTGCCTTTCATATTGCTTTTCATCGCCCTCGAGCAGGGTTCCGCGGTTTTAGGTAAGGGTTTTGGGTTGGAGCTCCTGCTTGAGGAGCTGGGGATAGGTTTTGCGGTCGGGGCGGGGATAGCCTTTGTCGCGGCCAAGGCGATTTTGCGGGTGCGCGAATTAGGTTGGTTGGGGCATGTATGGCAACGGATGAGCGTACCTGCGCTGGTGGTGCTGATATTCGCGATTGCGCAGTCGCTGCATGGCAGCGGCTATATCGCAGCGTTTGTCGGTGGTCTGTGTTTCAGAGTGGCGATGAGAGAGGACGTGCATAGCTTGATCGTCTCCGCCGAGAGTGTTGGTGAGGTGATGGCGATGTTAGCTTGGGTGCTGTTTGGCCTGATGCTGGTGCCTCTAGCGATGCCATTTATTGGGGGGAGCGAAGTGCTGTATGCAGTCCTGAGTCTGACCGTGATACGCGTGCTGCCTATTTTATTATCCCTTCAGGGCACCCGAGAGCGTCTCCAGAGTAAGCTGTTTCTCGCCTGGTTTGGGCCAAGGGGTTTGGCGAGTTTAGCCTTTGCGACATTGGTGTGGGCGGAGCAGATTCCAGAGGCTGGAACGTTGGTTTCGGTGACTGTGCTTACAGTGGCTATCAGCCTCGTGGTTCATGGTGTTACCGCTGCACCGTTTGCCCGGCGATTTGCCACTTCCCCGTAGCGCCATCTAATTCATTAGTACCTGCCGGGGATGATCCAGTCAGCCCTCATTCGTTGGTATGATGGGGGACCTACGTCACCGACTCGATCAGGTGCGTCACGCGACCGGAGGCCACTTGCAGCAACACATAGCGGATTATATTGGCAGGCATCAATCGGCCGTCGCGCAGCTTGCGTCTTGTAGTGCTGATATCGAGGATCTCGCGCAACGTTGCATTGCGGCACTGCAGCGGGGCAATAAGCTGCTGATCTGCGGCAACGGCGGTTCAGCGGCGGACGCTCAGCATATGGCCGCGGAGCTAGTTGGTCGTTTCATATCCGATCGCGCGGCGATTCCGGCGGTAGCGCTCACCACCGATACCTCAGCACTAACCGCCATCGCCAATGATTATGGCTATGATGCGGTATTCAGTCGGCAGGTCGCGGCGCTGGCCAACGCGGGCGATGTGCTGCTGGCCATCTCAACGTCGGGTAATAGCAAGAGCGTTATTGCGGCATGCGATGAGGCGCGCAGGCTTGGGTGTGAAGCGGTCGGTTTAAGCGGTCGCGACGGCGGTTTACTCAGGAACCACTGTGATGCGCTGGTGGTTGCGCCCTCTGACGAAACGGCCCACATACAGGAGTGTCATATCGTGGTGATTCATTTGCTCTGCGGCCTGATCGAGTCGGGTCTGGGGCTGGTCTGAATTAGCGAGTTGGACCGTTAGATGGACTCGCCTCGCAAGGCGGCTTTTCTTGATCGTGATGGCGTGATTAATGTCGATCACGGGTACGTGAGCACGTGGGAAGCGTTTGAATTTCTACCAGGTGCCGAGAGGGCAATGCAGTCGCTATATCGCGCTGGGTATCAGCTGGTCATTATTTCTAATCAATCGGGGATCGGTCGCGGGTTCTATACCGAGGACGATCTGTTCGCCCTTAATGGTTGCCTTGCGACGCATATGCAGAGCGAGTTCGATATCCCCGTCACCGGGTTCTACCACTGTCCCCATCATCCAACCGAGGCGATAGGGCCGTTAAGGACGGCATGTGACTGTCGTAAGCCGGCGCCGGGGATGATCCTGCAAGCAGCGCAGGACCTTGACTTGCTCTTGACTGAGTCTCTTTTGGTGGGCGACAAGACGTCGGATATTCTGGCTGGTGAGGCCGCGGGGGTGGGCAGGTTGTTCAAAGTGGGTGAGCTGTCGAGTGAGCTTGATGGCATAGAGAATGCCGAGTGGGTGCCGGCATTGAGCGAGGTGCCGGCGAGACTGATGAGTCGAACCGACTAATGCCGAGGGCTCAACAGGAGGCGTCGTCTGGAGATCGGCAGCGCGAATCAATACACTGTTGGTTGGGTAGTAGCGAGGCGCCGATGAGAGGTCATTCGGGGCGGATGCCATAATGCAGAAATTCTCTGATATTTCTCCCGCGATTATTTGGGTTTTTCTGTTTTTTACCCTGTCGCTATCTTCTGCCACTCGACAGTTCATCTGGCTGATGTCACTCGTGGGTATGGCGATGTGTGCCCGCGATCCCAGCGCGTTCTTCGGCACCGACGGCATACGTCGTTTCTGGGTTGTCCTGAGTTGCTTTCTTGTACCTGCGATCTTTTCTCTTTTTGACGCTATTAATCTTGAGCGGGCGGCCTCCGGCGTGGTGCGCTTTTTGGCTTACGGTTTTGCCGTTTGGGTCATGCTACAGATAAAGTTTGATCGTCAGGAAACCCATCGCATGATGTCTCTCCTGGGTGCTGTTCTGATGATCTGGGTTGTCGATGGGTTGGTGCAGTTGCTAACGGGTTTGAGTGTTTTTGGTAATCCGTTGATCGAGCTTGATTCCGGGCACACGCTCGTCACGGGGAGCTTCAGGACCGGATACGGCTCCACGCTCGCAATCTTGTCGCCGTTTTTTCTCGAGGCCCTCAGGCGAAGTCGGGGGGGTATCGCCGCCAGCGTTCTTTCCTTGCCACTGTTTGCGACGATCGTGATGAGCGGCAATGAGGCCTCCATACTGCACGCCTTGTTTGCGCTTTGTGGGTATGCATTGGTGCTGTATCGGGTGGAGCAGGGCGATGACATTGTTCCATGGCTGGCGTCTCTTGCGGGGTGCTTCTGCCTGGCAGTAGGCGCAGGTTCTTTGCTGACTGAAACATTCAGAGCTTCGGCATCCGGTCAAGCCGCTACCGATACCTACAGAGCGCTTGAGTACCTGCCTGATTTTTGGGCCTCGGCCTGGGCGGGATTTCTGGACCACTTGGTTAATGGCGTGGGTATCAGAGGTTGGGGCTCTCTAGCCGTGTCGCTCGATAGCGTGAGTGTGCTGGCTGTGACGGATCGCTGGCACCCCCACTTATTTCTGCTAGAGGTGGCAGTGGATACGGGTGTGCCCGGCCTGATAGGTTACCTACTGTTTTTCATGTTTCTGGGACGTCGTCTTTTTGACAAAAGAATTGAAATCGCGCTTTGCTCGCTGGTGGTGATGCTGGCTTTGTTCCCTTTAAATAGCGCAGTCTCATTTTATTCCTACTTCACCGGCAATTTTCTGTTTCTTACCCTCGCGCTGTTGATTGCTTTGGATCGAGACATTGAGCTTCCCACTGAGATGGAGCCGGTGCCTGAGGTAATTGCCCCACCATCAGGCGGTGATCGTTTTTAGCCCGGCCCTGTGGTCTAAATACGTGAGTCGTAATCCGATAACAGCACGATTTGTTCACATTTGTATGGCGAATACGCGTGATAGCATTTCGGTAGGAACACAAGAGGGATAAGCCATGACATCGTTGCCGGATATGAGCAATGGCAATGTCACCGTGATCGGTGATGTCATGCTAGACCGTTTCTGGAGTGGCGGCAGTCGGCGAATCAGTCCCGAAGCGCCGGTTCCTGTTGTGAACGTGGTCACGCAAGAGGATCGCGCAGGGGGAGCCGGCAACGTGGCGGTTAACCTGGCACACCTCGGGCTCAATGTTTCATTGGTGGGGCTATGCGGGGACGATGATCACGGTCGCGCTTTGAGGACCTGTGTTGAGGCCGCTGGCGTTCGCTGGAATGTAATGCCCTGCGGCGGAGAGACGATCGTCAAGCTCAGAGTACTGAGTCGCAATCAGCAGTTATTGCGGATGGATTTCGAGAGCCCGCTCGCCGAATACGGCAACGATTTGTTTGTTGGATACGCCCGACAGCACCTTACCGACGCGGATCTCGTCGTATTCAGTGACTATGCCAAGGGCTCTTTGGCGATGGTTGAGCAGTTACTTCATCTGTGTAAAGAGATGGGCAAGCCAACGCTGGTAGACCCAAAAGGCCTTGATTTCGAGCGATACCGTGGGGCTACAGTCCTCACGCCAAACCTGACCGAACTCGAGGCGATTGTCGGTGTCTGTCCGAATGATGCCACGTTGGTGGAAAAGGCCGAGGCTTTGCGGGCCGCCCTGGATCTGGAGGCGATCTTGGTGACGCGAAGTGAAGCCGGTATGACCTTGATTCAGGGGGGTACGCCCCCGCAACATCTGCCCGCGAGTGCGCGTGAGGTTTACGACGTAACGGGAGCGGGTGACACGGTCATCGCGGTTATGGCCGGATGTTTGAGTGCGGGTTTGCCTCTTTCTGACTCGGCGCGTTTTGCCAATCAGGCAGCCGGCATTGTGGTCGCCAAGCTCGGTACTGCGAGCGTAACGCCTCGTGAACTGGGTGCTGTAACAGCGCCACCGGCCCAAGCTTCAGGCAACAGAGGTGTCATCACCGAGTCTGATCTTTTCACCGAAGTCGAGCGCCTGAAGTCCCTGGGGCAACGGATCGTCATGACTAATGGATGCTTCGATATCCTGCATCCCGGACACGTGAGCTATCTGCAACAGGCGGCTGCGGAGGGCGATGTGCTGGTGGTGGCCGTGAACGACAACGATTCAGTGCGAAGGCTTAAAGGCCCCTCGAGACCTATTAATCCAACCGAGGATCGAATGGCTGTTCTGGCGGCGCTGGGCTGCGTCGATTATGTCGTCCCGTTCTCTGAGGATACGCCCGCGCGTCTCATCGAGGCGGTGGGGCCCCACGTGCTGGTGAAGGGTGGCGATTATCAGGTTGCGCAAATTGCCGGGCACGAGTCTGTGCTCGCCAGCGGCGGAAGGGTTATTACCCTCGATTTCCTGGCCGGGCACTCTACTTCAGGGATGCTTGAGCGCTTGGAGAAGTCAGGCGAGGACGTCGCCTGACACCATTTCCGCAGCCCCAACGCGCCGTTTACCTTGGGGTAATGTAGGCTCTCGCTTTGTCTGGCTCTTCTGGCAGATAGCGCTGCATCAAATAGGTTTGTCGGCTCTGCATGTTATCTATCTGACCGCCGATAATAACGGTGTCAGCGGCCGAACTGACGTCCAGAGGGTCGCCTGACCAGATAACGAGATCGGCCCTCGAGCCGCTTGCTAGCGTCCTCTCTTCCCCACCAAATAGGCGTGCGGGTAGCGTGGTCATAGCAGCAATCGCGGCGTCATAAGGTAGGCCATAGGCGACTGAGTTTCCTGCAACCTGCCGTACTTTCCGAGCGTTGTGGGTTTCTCCGCTGGTGAACAATACGGTTACGCCGGCCTCATGAAGTAGTGCAGCGTTGTCTAACCGGGCGCCCAGCGCGTCAAAGCTCCCGGGTAGGTTGTCCAGCGCATTAATGACCACCGGTACGCCAGCGGCGGCGAGTTGTTGCCGTATCATCCAGGCCTCCTGTCCGCCACTGATAACGGCTTGTATGTTTTGCTCGGCGGCGAATGTCAGGGCACGAACGATATCGCTCGCGCGATGGGCCCTGAAAATGAAGACACCGCGTTTTTTGGCTTCCGCCAGGGCCGTTTTGCCTTGCGGTGTCATGAGCTTCAGGTCTTTATTGGGCACTGCGAGTTCGTCAAAAATAGCATTGAGTAACATCCAGCTGGCGCCACGAGAGCCGCCCAGTTTGTTGCCGGCTGCGCCATCGACATTTACAAACATGACCGGTTTTCCCTCGAAACTACTGAAACCTCCGTCCAGTCGAACAAGCGAGCCTTGGCCCGACAGGGGGCGGTCCCCCGGGGCGGCTGCCAGTAAGGTGTAGCCGAATCCTTCGACTCGCGTCACCGGGATGGCGCTGGAGTAAGGATTAAACGCATCCCGCACATCGAACTCTGGATGGATCAGGCCGGTGTACAGGTCTTGAAGTCGGGAATCGACGGTGTCGTAAACCATCCCGATTTCGTTAAGCCCCAAGGCGGTGATGCCAGCAAAAAAAGCGCTCGTGACAGGCCGACCTTCCGCATCAATTGCGATATCGACCGCAGCGCCTGCAAGACCCTGTGTCACCTGCTCGATAACGCCGTCAGCGATGAGAATGTCGTAAGTGTCTACAGACGCGCCACGTTCAAGAAGGGTTGCATTAGTAATCAGTATGGATTCCGCTAAGGCGGTCATGTTACCCAGCAGCAGAACAGCTAATAATACAAGCGGTCTCATTGCGCGACTCCCATGAGCTGGCCCAGCTCAAAATCGGATTGGGGATTGAGGTCAGGATTGCCTTGCTCGTAGGTTAAGCTGCCGTCGACATAGACCTGCAATGCTTTGGCGTAAACGCTAAACGGGTTTTGATTCCAAACGACTACATCGGCCATTAAGCCGGGCTTGAGTGTGCCCGTTTGATCATCGATCCCCAGCGATTTTGCCGCGTTCGATGTAATCCAGCGAATTGCGCGCTCGGGGGGTATGTCGAGCCCGGCACGATTACCTCGGAGCATGGCTTTCGCCGCCTCCTGATTTAACCGTTGTATTCCTTCATCGGAATCAGAGTGGACGATGGCACAACCGCCTTCGGGCCGATCGACCAGTGCGATATTCTCCTGAATACCGTCGTATGCCTCAATTTTAAAGCCCCACCAATCCGCCCAGAGCGCTCCGCAGACGCCTTCATCGGCGAGTTGCTCTGCAATTTTGTATGCCTCCACGCCATGGTGAAAGGTACCTACCCGATAACCAAATTCCTTGGCCATATCGAGAATGGTGAGCATCTCGTCGGCGCGATAACAATGCATGTGCACCAAAATATCGCCGCGTAACGCGCCCGCAAGTGTCTCGAGCTCAAGGTCTCTTTTTGGCGGCGTAGTGGTAAGCAGTGCAGACGCCATAGAAGTAGCATCCTCCCCAGATTTCGATGCGCCCTCTACTGTGGCCTGCTCGTAGCGATCCCAATCGTCAAGGTAGCGTTGTGCTTTTATCCAGGCGCTCCGGTAGGCGGCAACGTTGCCCATTCGGGTAGAAGGGGCTTGATTGCGATTGCCATAGACTCGCTTAGGATTCTCGCCACAGGCCATTTTGAGTCCGTGGGGTGCGCCGGGAAATTTCATGCCCTGATAGCTGACCGAGGGTACATTTTTTAGTGTCACACCCCGCCCCCCGAACAAATTAGCGGACCCGGGTAATATCTGCATGGCCGTGACGCCGCCCGCCAGCGCTCGGGTAAACCCCGGATCCTGTGGCCAGACGCTGTGCTCCGCCCAGACCTCTGCCGTTACTGGGGCTGTTGCTTCGTTACCGTCACTGTGAGCTGCCACCCCAGGAGAGGGGTATACACCTAAGTGGGAATGAACGTCGATGAGGCCGGGGGTAATCCATTTGCCTTTGGCGTTGACCACTGTGGCGTCGGGTGCCGCTGATCCCTCGCCGATCCACTCAATTCGTCCGTCGCGGATGTACAGGTTGGTATTGTCCAGCCTGCTGCCGTCACCAGTAAGGACTGTTGCGTTCTGAAATAAAACCGGAGGCGCGGGTACCGGCGCATAGGTTGAGGGGAAGACGTCAGCTAACGCCGCTGGTATTGCGAACAGGGTGAGTGTTGCGAAAAATCGAAAAGCGATGTGCATAGATCGTTTCCTCCCTAGAGACGGCGAGCGTAACGGGAAGCCAGCATTTTGCCAATCGTTGTCTATCATGCGCTACGCTGTGGAACCGGTGCGTTACAGACGAAGGAGAGCGTGGTGCGACGATTTGTGGATTTGTCGATTTTTTTAGAGAACGAGGTGGTCAGTGATCCACCGGCAATGCAGCCTCACATCGATTACATAAAGCACGATACCGGTGCTCAGCAAATGGCGACTTTTTTTGAGGGTTTGACTCCCGATCAACTCCCTGATGGTGAGGGTTGGGCCATCGAATTTGTACAGTTATGCACGCATAACGGCACGCATCTCGATGCACCGTATCATTTTCATCCAACAATGAATGAACGCTCGGGCACCAAGGAGCGGGCGATTACTATCGACGAGGTTCCGCTCGAGTGGTGTTTTCAGCCCGGAGTTAAGCTTGATTTCCGTCATCTGGAGGACGGATACGTGGTAACAGCGGCAGACGTGCAAGCGGAGCTTGAGCGCATCGAACATGTGCTGTCGCCATTGGAAATCGTGGTGGTGAATACCTCGGCCGGCACAGCATATGGACAAGACAATTTTGTCAGCAAAGGCTGCGGGATTGGCTACGAAGCGACGATGTTTTTACTAGAGCAAGGGGTTCGCGTGACCGGCACAGACGCGTGGAGCTGGGATGCGCCCTTTGACAAGACCGCTGAGCGCTACGCCGAGACGGGCGATGCCAGCTTAATCTGGGAAGGCCATAAAGCGGGTCGCCATATCGGTTACTGCCACCTGGAGAAGTTGCACAACCTTGAGAGTTTGCCGCCCACTGGTTTTACCGTGAGCTGTTTTCCTCACAAGATACGCGGTGCCTCCGCGGGATGGACTCGAGCAGTCGCAATTATTGATGAGTAAAGCCGCTAGATCTCTTTAAGTGTGGCGTAGGCGCTCAATGCGGCCTCTCGGGCCGCTTTATGATCGACGATGGGGGCAGGATAGTTCTCGCCCAATACGATATTCGCCGCCGCGAGTTCTTCGTCAGGCGCCTCCCACGGTTTGTGCAGATACTTGTCGGGCAAGGCGGCAAGTTCCGGTACCCAGTGTCGGGTGTACAGGCCCGCTTTATCGAATTTTTCGCCCTGAGCTACCGGGTTAAATATTCGAAAATAGGGGGATGCGTCGGCGCCAGATCCACCAACCCATTGCCAGCTACAGGCATTAGACGCGAGATCTGCATCGAGTAAGCAGTCCCAAAACCATGCCTCCCCCACACGCCAGTGGAGAAGCAGGTGTTTAGTTAAAAAGGAGGCGACCACCATCCTCACGCGATTGTGCATAAAGCCGGTTTGCCAAAGTTCTCTCATCCCCGCGTCTACAATCGGGTAGCCGGTCTGTCCTTTTTGCCATGCTTTGAGTCGCTGTCGATCCTCTCCCCATGGAAAGAAAGTGAACTTGGGATTGAAGGCTTCATCGGGCATGGTCGGAAAGTGAAATAGCAGGTGGTAACAAAATTCTCGCCAGCCGATCTCGCTCAGAAATTTGTCGATACAGCGACTCAGACCCGGATTCTCGTGCTTTATCCCCTGTGCGGCGTGCCAGATCTGCCGCGGCGAGATGTTGCCAAATCGGAGGTAGGGCGACAGACGAGACGTATTGGGCTCTGCCGGGATGTCCCGACCGTGATCGTAGTTTTGTACGTGATGTTGCAAAAATTGCGTCAGCGCGCGACTGGCGGCAACCTCTCCAGGCTGCCACATCGTCTCCCAACCAGCAGCCCAATTTGGCGCTTGGGGTAGTAATCCCCAGTCGTTCAGCGACTCTGAGGCAACGGCGCTGGCTGGTGCTGATAGTGATGGCACTGGGAGTGGTGGTTGTGGAGGGGGCGCTTTGCCACAGGCGCGCCAAAAGGGCGTGAAGACCTTAAACGGGGTGCCGGAACCCGTTGCGATATTTTCGGGTTCGTAGAGCAGCGTCCCCGGATAACGTTTTAGCGCGATCCCTTGCTGGGCCAGGGCGTCGTGTAACTTGTGCTCTAACTCCCCAGCCCAGGGCTGATATTGCCGGCTGCAAAAAATCTGTGAGGCCCCGGCCTCCTCAGCGAGCTGAAGCAGAGTCGTCTGGGTGTCGCCTGAGCGTAAGATCAAGGGTATTCCCAGTGCGCTCAGGTCTTCTTGCAATCGATCTAAGCTGTGGTGCAACCACCACTGGCTTGCGCCTCCAATCCGCCACGCCCCACCGAGTTGCTCGTCGCGAATATAGACGGGTAACACCGGGCCGCGAGAGGCGGCTGACGCAAGACCAGGCAGATCCACGAGCCGAAGATCGTCTCTGAACCAATACAATGAGACGTCAGGCATAGGTTTGCTCCGCTGGTCGGCTGGCTAGTTCACTGGCGCATCTCGCGAGCACCGCAAACGCATCGTCTGAATATTTTATATGGCAGAGATCATCTGCCCGGGTGGGCCCCTGATTGAGAACAATCAGTCGCTTCTGTTGTTTTGCGGCGTAGCGACAAAATCGCAAACCAGAAAACACGGAGAGGGATGTGCCAATGACCAGCAAGCCGCCGCATGAATCGATCATATCGAAACAGGCCTGAGTGGTTTCTGGCGGGACAGTGCCACCAAAAAAAACAACGTCTGGCATCAGCACGCCTCCGCAATCAGCGCAATCAGGTATGGCAAAATCCTCAACGAAAGACGCGGGTAAATCGGCGTCGCCATCGGGCCTCACCGTTACTGACGAAATAGGGGGTAACGTATTGTGGCTCTCCAGCCAGCGCTGAACAGCGGCGCGGGCAACGAGGGCATCGCAATCGAGGCAGCGGACTCGATCCAGACGGCCATGGAGGTCGATAACATTCGCTGTGCCAGCCTGTTGATGCAGGCGATCAACATTTTGTGTGATGACGCCGGTCAGCAAGCCTGCCAGTTGCAACTGCTTTAACGCATCGTGAGTATCGTTGTAGCTTGCGTCAGCGACTCGCGGCCACCCCAATATAGATCGGCTCCAGTAGCGGCGCCGCTTCTCTGTATCGTCAAGAAACTCTTGATGCTGAATAGGTTCACTGCCCAGCCAGCGTCCATCATGGTCACGATAGGTGGGGATGCCCGAGGCAGCGCTGATTCCCGCGCCCGTTAATGCGGTCCAGGGCTGGTGTTTCAGCAACTCCCGACACAATGACTCAACCAATACATCCATACTGCGTATACGTTATCGAGTGGAAGCGGATTCCTAAGTGAGGTGCGTGTAATGCATATTCTGGTCAGCGGTGGCACCGGCCTGATTGGGTCGGCCCTGTGTCAGCATCTGAGGCGGCAATCTCACAGCGTCACGGTGCTCACCCGTCGCCCCCGTGAAGGTGCTGAGCGTTTGCAGTACATCTGCTCTCTGGAGCACTGCACAGCGCCTGTCGACATGGTTGTAAACCTGGCGGGCGCTAATTTGGCTCAAAGGCGATGGAGCGTCGCGTACAAAGCTGAGATACGCCGCAGTCGCGTTGAACTTACCCATCGTCTGGTGGCGTGGATGCGGGGCAGTGAGAAGCCACCCCGTCGCCTGATTACCGCCAGTGCGATCGGATACTACGGTACGGCAGAGCGGGCAAGTTTCGACGAATCCTCTCCAGTGGGGGAGGGGTTCGCTGCGACGCTTTGTCAGGATTGGGAAGCGGCGGCGGATACCGCCCGTGATGCAGGGGTCGAAGTTGTGGCATTGCGTTTGGGGGTGGTGATGGCGGCGCAGGGGAGTGCGCTGCAAAAAATGACCCAGTCATTCAAGTTTGGGGTGGAGTCGTGGTTGGGCACCGGAGAACAGTGGTTGAGCTGGATTCACTTGGAAGACGCGGTGCGGGTGATTTATTTTGTTATGGCCCAAGAGGCGCCCGAGGCGGTCTACAACGCAGTGGCTCCCGTGCCGCTTCGTCACCGAGAGTTTGCTCGGGAGGTGGGCAAGTCGAGCAAGTCTCTGCTTCGCCTGCCCGTGCCCGGATTTGTCGCCGAGGCTCTGGCGGGTGAAATGGCTCGTGAACTGCTGTTGAGCGGGCAACGGGTGGTTCCCGCAAGCCTGGAGCGATCGGCGTTTCAATTTAACTATCCCACCATGGCAACTGCGCTAGAGAACCTGCTCGGGCGGCCCGCTGCCTAGGTGGTGGGTGCTAGTTGCTAGGCCGAAGTGCCGACGGTCTGGTAGTCGACAAAGGCTTGTTGAATCCCGTCCTGGTTCTTCAGCTTTTTGAGGGCAGATCTTTCTAGCTGTCGCACCCACTCCCTGCTCACTCCCAGTCTGTCGGCGATTTCTGATCGCGACAGAGGCGGGCCCTGATGTAAACCCCAGCGCGCAACGACCACGGCTTGCTCATTGGCTTCGAGCTGTTCTACCGCCTCACCTAAAAAGCGATGCAGCGAATCGAGTTCGGCATTACTCGTGGTGTCGCCATATTGATCAGTGGTTAGTGTATCGACCAATGCGCCTTCGTCATCATCATAGCGGGGTGCGTCCAATGAAATAGCGAGGTTTCTAACCTCTAGGATTTCCTTTGTACGCTGCTTGTCCATGCCGAGCTTTTTCGCCAGCTGTCCTGCGTCGGGTTCAACACCCGTTTTGGCTTGTTCGATGGCGCGCTCGCGATAGACCTTATTGACTTGGTCTTGCACATGGGTAGGGAGCCGGATGAGGCTGCCGGTATCCCCCACGTAGCGCCTAACTGCTTGGGTAATCCAGTTAAAGCAGTAAGTACTGAAGCGATAACCCTTCTCGAACTCAAATTTTTCAGCGGCACGAATCAGCCCCAGCGTGCCTTCCTGAACCAAATCGAGATAGCCAACCCCGCGCCCTCGGTTCCGTCCGGCAATGGAGTGCACCAGACGGAGGTTGTGCATGACCAATGCATCGCGTGCCTCGGTGTATTCACGTAGCGCACGGCGCATCCCCGACAGGGCGTCGCGCTCTAGGGCCAGCCCGGGAGCAGGCTGAGGCCAATGTCTTGACCAATGCCCAATGGCATCCGCCACGGCATCCGGGAACTGCCCTCCGGCTCGTCTGAGCATGAAGACGGCAATGCCTACAGTCAGGCTAGCGGGAATGCTGAGCGCCTTTACGATCTCACGATAACGCTTTTTGCTGGCACGCTTTACTAACTGACCAGCCGACTCTCTCGCCAATGATGCGAGCGCGCCGTCGGTGAAGTAGGGCGCTAGCTCCCGTCGGAGTGTGAAGTGCTGCTCTCTACTTGGAAAACGTTTTACCTCAGGCGGGCAATCCAGTGCGCTGATAAGTAACTCGGCAAGTGTCTCTCGGAGGTCGGGTGAATCCGCGATGAGTTCGGAGAGACAGTTAACCGCTGCCCACTTTCGTCCGTCAATCTCCTGTTCCTGCTCTGCCGTGAGCAGTGGATATCGCCGAATCTCGGCGAACATCAGTTCGAGGTCGGCTTCTTCACTACTGTCCATTGTTTGCATGTCGTCTCCCCCACAAGACTATTCCGATGAGATATACGGCTTTGGCGAGGGAAGAGGTTTGATGATTTTCTTATTTTGTTCAGGTTTGACCTGAACAAAACCTGAACAAAAAACAAAAAGGCTGAACCGAAGTTTTTCGACCCGCGTAAACCTAGACAAATATCGAACAGGAACGCTCTAATGAACGCGCCCGCCACTAAAACCCGCTTGCTCGAACCTCGGCCACTCTATGGTATTGGCACTGTGGCGAGGCTCACCGGCCTGAAGTCTGACACTTTGAGAGTCTGGGAGCGTCGTTATGGTCTTGGCGCCAGCTACAAGTCCGCCACCGGTCGGCGCCAATACACCCAATCCGATCTGGATCATCTTCAGTTAATCGCCGCCTTGGTGCAGGAAGGGGTGCGCATTGGAGAAATTGCGGCCTCTGACCGAAAGACGCTAGAGGTCATGCTTGAGCGACAGACCGACGGTAATGGCCCGCGCGCCGTACCACCAAAAAAGGCGAGGGTGGTGTTTGTCGGCCCCGAGCTATGCGAGTGGCTCGATGAGCATCAGGGCTGCATTTCGGGGGTGTCGGCTTTATTGGCAAGAAGCCCTATAGAGTCTGCTCTCACGGAACTGATTTTGGACGAGGAGGCTGATCTGCTGGTGGTTCACAGTCCGTCTCTCACCTTGCAGCAGATCCGTGGCGTTGAAGCGTTGGTAGAACGCTTGAAAGTGAAGCGCGCAATCGTTCTCTATCAGTTCGCCAATGAACAATGGTTGGCTGAGCTCGAGCGCTCAGGCCATTCCGCGCTGCCTTACCCGATTGAACCCTCGCGACTGGCGTTTGAAATTGGTCGCTCGCAGATAGAACGGGAAACCGCGGCGGGCATCGGTAATCTGTCCGAACTCATTCCGGCGAAACCGCGGGTGTTTTCTGATGAAGCGCTGCGCGTGGCAGCCCAAGAGAAAATCGTGATCGATTGCGAATGCCCCCGGCATCTCTCAGAGCTGATTCGATCACTCAATGAGTTTGAAAGCTACTCCAGTGCCTGTTCGGTGGACAACTGGAAGGACGCCGCGGTGCACGCCAGTATCTATGCCTACACCTGCCAGGCCCGACATTTGATGGAGAAGGCGTTGCAGTCAGCTTTGGAGGGGAGAACGTTGAATGCAGGTGTTATGCCCGGCCCGATGCGCGACTGATATCGGCCGCGAGTTGCTCCCAGAGTGGAGACCCCTGTAACTGCCAAAACCACAAAAAAACCGGTGCAAGGGTTGGCATCAGCAGCACATTGAACTGGTAGGTTAAGGCGATAACGTCCGCCGGGGGTACCAGCTCGGTGCTCAAAAATGGCTCTCCGACCAACAGTAGCAGGTCTTTGCCCGCAATCGACGCGAGTCCTATGGCCATGATGAGCCATAACCAGAAGAGCCCGGTACAAAATTTATAAAGGCTGTCCTGCACGTTGGAGGCCAATAAAAGCGCGCCATAGAATGCGATAGAGTAAGACACCAGCCGGGTATTAATTTCCAGAGCGACTTGGTTGCCAGCCTCTTTGGCGGGCAGGATTTGGCCTGCCGATTCCCCAAATTGGGTGGTGAGCTGCAGCTCCGCTCCCAGTAATCCAGCGGTGTCGACGAGGGTGGGGTACAGATGTCCCAGAGCAATGTCGCACAGCCACACTGCCGGGGCAGCAAACAGTGGACCTGCGGCATACCATAAGCCAAAAGTGATTGGCATTAATGCCAGCGTCAGGACAATTTGCCGACGCATCAACATCAAGTCGCCTCGGCAGCGGGCGCGTTTTTGCCCAGCCAGTGCAGATAAATGGCAAAAACCACCAGCACATCCAGCATGATGAGAACCGGCCAAAGGTACAGATGGAACCATTCGAATACGGTGTAGTTCCATTGGCCGAGGTAGAAGAGAGAAATGATGCGAACAATATTCAAGGCTTGAACAAACAAAAATCCCGCCACGATCGCGACACATTTCTGATTCAGCGTGGCAGGGAATGCCGCGATGCCAGCAATCAGCACGATTGCTGCCTCAACGCCATTGCAGCCAGACTCTATAGAGACGGCAAAGCCGGAGGTGGCGTCCCTTAGAACACGCCCTTGCGCAATGACATCCTGATCAAAAGGGAGGATCAGCGCCGTACTGAGTGATGCCAGCAAGCCGGTGAAGGGTTGAATGACTGCGTTTTGAACTGGATTCAGCATTTCCAGCCCGAACAGAGTCACCAAAACGCCGATAAAAATGAGTAAGAACCGCAGCATCGTTGTTCAAAGTATTGATTGGACGAGAATGATCCCAATGATAACGGGGCAGAGCCATTTGACGTAGAGTGGCCAAACCCGCCAGAAAAGTCTGTGCTCTGCCATTGCGTCGGTTTTTTTTAGTTCTGCCAGCAGGGCATCCCGCTGCCACAGCCATCCGGCATAGATGCAAAGCAGCAGGCCCAGTAAGGGCTGGCTGTATCGCGTTGACAGCGTAATGACAGCACCAAATAGCGCATCAAAATTGAGCACGATGAAGCTACTAAAGGTTGCGATGGCGCCACCGGCAAACAGAGTTGCAACACTCCTTGGGAGCCCGTGCCGCTCAATAAGATAGGCCACCGGAACTTCGAGCATGGAGATTGACGATGTTAGTGCGGCAATGCTCATGAGCAAGAAAAATGCAGTAGCGAGTAGGGCTCCGGCTGTGTCCATGGTCTCAAACAGCGCGGGCAGCACGCTGAAGATCAGCGTGTCTTCCGAGAGCAGGCCACCCACGTCGTTAAAAATGGTGACGCCGCGGGCCTCAGCAACATACATCGCCGGCAGGATGAGGAACCCGGCGAGTACGGCGATGCCCACATCAAGGAGTGCTACCTGCGCGCCGATGGTAGGCACATGCTCCTTATCGCTGAGATAAGACCCGTAAATCAGCATGGTGCCCACACCGAGGGACAAGGAAAAAAACGCGCTGCCCAACGCGTCGAGCAGTAATTCGCCAGATAGAATTTTAGTGAAGTCGGGCAGTAGATAGACCCTGAGTCCGGTGAGTGCGCCCTCGAGTGTCAACACATAGAGCGCCAGCGCTATCAGCGTCATGATGAGTAGCGGCATAAGTCGCCGCGACCATCTTTCTATTCCTTCCTCTACGCCGCCCAAAACAACACCCATGGTCAGCGCCATAAAAAGCAACATGAGTAGGAGGTTACGAGCGTTACCAAACTCGGTAAGCCAGTCTGCCTGAGTGGAGAGTCCCGCAGCATCCAGCGGATAAGCCGCGGTAAAACCCAGCATCCAGCCAGACACAATGGCGTAAAAGCTGAGTATGAGGCTGGCCGTAATGAGCCCCGCGATGCCTGTAAGTCCCCCGAGGCGCTGCCAGACGCGGCTTTGCGGAAGCGTTGACAGCGCCGTGACCATGTTTTGGTGGGTATGACGCCCAATGAGCAGTTCGGCCATCAGGGCAGGGTAGGCGAGGACAAATGCGAGGGCGAGATAGGTAATAAGAAAGGCGGCGCCACCATTGCTAGCGGCTTGGGTTGGAAAGCCCCAGATGTTCCCGAGGCCGACGGCAGAGCCCGCTGCAGCGAGGAGAAACCCGATTCTCGATTTGAATTCGCCACGGGCAGCTACCATGGGTCACCTGTGTGCTTGTGTCTTTGGGAAATCATGGTACCCAAAACCGTGGGTGGCGTGTGGGAAAATCAGGCCCAGGGCGGCAAGCGGGGTTGGGCAACTCGTTTAGCGTGTTATGCTTCGCGCCCGCGCTCGCTTCACCTCTGCCCGGGTGGTGAAATTGGTAGACACAGGGGACTTAAAATCCCCCGACCGTTGAGGTCGTGCCGGTTCAAGTCCGGCCCCGGGCACCAAAACTAAGCCAATAAAACTAGTCAACCTCAATCTGTGTGTGGGAAGCTGCGCCTAAAAAAAGGGGTCTAGGGCGCTGGGATATTCTCCATAGACGAAACATAACCCGTGGATAGCTTCCCGTCTTTAATCTTTATATCAACCTGATGGAACTCCCGCGATACGTTTCCCTCTGCATCCGTCATGGTGAGCATGTTGCCCGTGGACAACCACTCCTCCATTACGCCATCCGAGTTCACCGCATCGTTTGGAATCATCCACCATATTTCCCAGCTAGTATTAGCTTCCGCAATCCAGCCTTCCAATAGCGCTCTGTGTGCCGCACTTCCAACAACTCTCTCACCATTGGGCAAATAAACATTGAAATCTTCACTGTTTAGTGAGGCTATCTTCTCAAAATCTCTGTCGTTGTGTGCCTGAATCCAATCTTGCCAGAGCTTCATGTGAGACATAGATCCGGAATACAAGGGTTTGGATGCTCCATCCATTGAGAGGCCCATACCTATCACTGTCCGTTTTTCCTCCGCTTCGTGATGCTCCGCGTGTGCAGCAGTTGCGAAAAGAAACGAGGATAAAAGTCCTGCCAAAACTCTGTTCTTCATACGTAATTCCTCGGTGAAGTTTTAATTATCCGGCCCATAGAGGTTGATGTCCGAGACTAAAAGTTAAGCCCGTATGGCTACAAGACTTTTTTCATTGAAAGACGGCGGGTTTGTCCCTAGTCCACTGAGACTTTCACCTCATAGATGCTGTATGTCAGTCTTCCTGCGTCGTCAATCACACCGGCAGCAACGGCCTGCACTCGGTTTAACCAAAGATATTTTTCGTGGCTTGTTTGAAAGGTTGGCGCAGTTGCAATCGTCCCTGTTTCCATCTCTGCGCGTCCAGAATACTCGACAAAGATATGGGCGCCGTCATCTGTCTCGAGCGTGAATCTCACGTCGAGACAGCCCAGGGTTCCATTGTCACTAATGGTTAGCCAATCAGCCGCGTCATTGGTTGCCAGAGAGGCTTTTAAGCGTTCGCTCTCCACCTCCACAGACACAACGTCGCTGATTAATCTGGCCCCCTTTGGTCCGGAACCCAGTTCTATTTGGTCTCCCAGTTGAGCGGTGATTGTTCCCATTGGAACAAGGGTTGCGACAGGCTTCATAAAGTATTCCCACCGGGTATTTCGTCACCACAACCCTACTTCACATGGCCCTCAGTTATCAATCGATCGCTAATGTTTCAAATTCTGCGATGCTCCGAGCCCAGTAACGATCCAAGGAGAAATCATTAAGGCGACATCATCTGCCAGCTCTTTAACACGTCCTGATAATTAATAGGGGCACTTATTTCCAATTTTGCTTCGCTCATCACAGTGGCCCGCGCCATCTGAATGTGGGAAGACCGATACAGATGCTATCTTTCTCATGTGGCTCCAGCCCTTTTTTAGGCTGCGACACGAAACACTGTTGTTTAGCACTATTAGTAAACCCAGTAAAAACGAGGAGCATGAAATGAAGCAATTATTAATCGCCACACTTGGCTTTTGGTTCGCCCACTCGGCATTTGCCGCCGATGACGCCCTTTCTTTTGACAAGCGTCAGGACGGCGCCGCGATGACGGTGACCTCAGTGCAGCTGACGGATACCGGCGGCACGATTAACGTCGAGGGCGAGATGGGAACCTACGGTCGCGTCTACGTCTCTTACACACTGACCGCTCGCCCTGATGGCAAAAGCGGCTGGTTCAAGGGCGAAGGACGTGGCGCACTGGAAGACGGTTCTTTCGCCTCTGGCGCGGGCGTGGGTATCTACTCTCGAGAGGGCACGGTGTTCACGATGCATTCATTCGTCAATATGCAGGACGGTACGCAAAATCTGGATGTGGTGATCTTTGACGCCTTTACTCGGGAAGTGACCCACGACGTCTACGTCGTGCAATAGGCGCTGTTTGCCTGTGCCCCCTCAGAGAACAACGCTCTAGCTAAATGCGCCCTTCGGGGCGCTTCTAATCGCGTGCTGAGACCTGTTGGTCGCATAGC
>Ga0181570_10001234_pt1 | contig 22310 bp, 19 predicted proteins | sample 101ome_18_FD_148667 | JGI IMG/M metagenome (GOLD analysis project Ga0181570, IMG submission 148667) | Coastal salt marsh microbial communities from the Groves Creek Marsh, Skidaway Island, Georgia - 101406AT metaG (spades assembly) | ecosystem: Environmental > Aquatic > Marine > Intertidal zone...
CGGGTGAATTCACTGCGTTACACCCTGGTCAGTGTGCGCGTATCACGCGTGGTGATCAGCACGTCGGTTGGATCGGTATGGTTCACCCTCAAATTCAGCAGAAACTCGATTTGCCAGCGACCTTTGTTTTCGAGGTGGCCTTGGATGTGATCGAGCAGGGCAATGTGCCGGCATTCGAACCTTTGTCGAAGTTCCCATCGATTCGCCGTGATTTTGCGGTGGTGGTGAATCGTGATGTGGCTGTAGGCGAGATCCTAGAGGCTGCTCGGAAAGCCGCGCCAGCTGTGGTGAAAGCTGTTCAATTATTCGACGTTTATACCGGTGAGAATGTCGACGCAAGTTCAAAAAGTCTTGCTTTAAGCTTGATTTTACAAGAATTTTCGCACACTCTTACCGACCCCGAAGTGGATGCCGCGAGCGCCAAGATACTGGCAGCTCTTGAAGAACAATTTGGCGCCAAACTTCGCGACTAATACGACTCAAGGATTTACGACATGGCTTTAACGAAAGCAGAAATGGCTGAGCAGCTTTTTGAAGAGCTCGGTTTGAATAAGCGCGAAGCAAAAGACATGGTGGAGATGTTCTTCGAAGAGATTCGTTCTTCTTTGGAAGGCGGTCGTCAGGTGAAATTGTCTGGTTTTGGCAATTTTGATTTGCGTGAGAAGAATCAACGACCTGGCCGTAACCCTAAGACCGGAGAAGAGATTCCTATCACGGCTCGTCGCGTAGTGACTTTCCGTCCGGGTCAAAAATTGAAGGCTCGTGTCGAAGCCTATGGCGAACAACAAGAACAAGCAAAGCAAGCAGCAGCCGCGAATCAATCTTAAATGTTAGATCCAGCCAGCAGTAATATCGAATTACCCGCAATCCCAGGCAAACGCTACTTCACCATTGGTGAGGTCAGTGAGTTATGTGCTGTTAAGCCGCACGTATTGCGTTATTGGGAGCAAGAGTTTCCATCCCTCAAGCCCGTTAAGCGTCGTGGTAACCGTCGTTACTACCAGCGTCATGACGTTGAGTTGATTCGTACTATCCGTGGTTTGTTGTATGAGCAAGGCTTCACCATTGGTGGTGCACGTCAAAAGCTCGAAGATGATGCAGCAGGCACATCAAGTGGAAGTGCCGGAAATATCTCTTCAGCGATGTTGGCTGAAATGCGTGCAGAGCTTGAGTCAGTACTTGAGTTATTGAAAGCGCGTTAAGCTTTACAGAATTTCGGAGCGTAGCGCAGCTTGGTAGCGCACCTGCATGGGGTGCAGGGGGTCGGAGGTTCGAATCCTCTCGCTCCGACCAGATCATCGAAACCGCCTAACGGCGGTTTTTTGTGCGCGTTTGTTATTGCATGCTTTATGCTTAAGCTTTATGTAACGACTTTTTGGGGAAAGGCGTGTCGATGACTTCTCTTAACGATCCTGATCTTTGGCGCTCGCAGGCCTATATCGATGGTGCTTGGGTAGAGGGACATCGTCAGCAAGCTTTTGCAGTGCTTAATCCATCATCACAAGAACGTTTAGTTGATGTGGCTGATTGTGATGGGCAGGACACGCAGCTTGCGATTGAAGCGGCGAACAGAGCGTTAGTGAGTTGGCGTGCGTTGTTGCCGGCAGAGCGCAGTGTGATCTTGCGACGTTGGTATGACTTGATTGTTAAACATGCGGATGACCTTTCACGCATCATGACCTTAGAGCAAGGTAAGCCTTTAGCTGAGGCCAAAGGTGAAGTGATATATGGCGCGGGCTTCGTGGATTGGTATGCCGATGAAGCTAAGCGCATCAATGGTGATGTGCTTCCAACGACGCATCATGACAAGCGTTTGATGGTGCTGAAGCAAGCGATTGGTGTGGTTGCGGCAATTACACCGTGGAATTTTCCAAGCTCAATGATTACGCGCAAATGTGCGCCGGCTTTAGCGGCAGGTTGTACCGTGGTGCTAAAGCCATCAGACCTAACGCCCTTAAGTGCGTTAGCGCTAGCTGAATTAGCGGAGCGTGCGGGTATGCCTGCCGGTGTGTTCAATGTGATCACGACACAAGATGCAGCGGCAGTAGGGCAGGTGATGACAGCAAGTCCGATTGTGCGCAAGTTGTCATTCACTGGCTCAACGGCGGTGGGTAAGTTATTACTGCGTGATTCCGCTGATACCGTTAAAAAAGTGTCGATGGAGCTCGGTGGTAACGCGCCCTTTATCGTGTTTGATGATGCGGATATCGATAAGGCAGTTGCGGGCGTATTGGCATCTAAGTACCGCAACTCAGGTCAAACCTGCGTGTGTGCGAATCGTATCTTGGTGCAAGCGGGTATCTATGACGCTTTTGCTGAAAAGTTAGCGCAGGCGGTAACGGCATTAAAAGTGGGTGATGGTCTTGCTGAAGAATCACAACAAGGTCCGTTGATTAACGAGGCAGCATTACAAAAGGTAGAAGACTTTGTTGCCGATGCTTGCGAGCAAGGCGCGCGTGTGATCTGTGGTGGTCGTCAGCATGAGCTTGGTGGCACCTTTTATCAGCCCACCTTGTTAGCAGATGTGACAACCGCAATGCGTGTGGCACACGAAGAGATCTTTGGTCCTGTTGCGCCTTTGTTTAAATTTGAAAGCGAAGCCGATGCGATCATGATGGCAAACGATACCGAGTATGGGTTAGCCGCGTATTTTTATAGCCAAGACGTGGCGCGTATCTGGCGAGTATCAGAACAACTAGAATACGGCATGGTCGGTATTAACGAAGGCATTATCTCAAATCCCACCACGCCTTTTGGCGGTGTTAAGTCATCTGGTTTGGGTCGTGAAGGTGGGAGTTATGGCATTGAGGAATACTTGGAGGCTAAGTACCTTTGTCTTGGCGGTATTGCTTAATCTTATTGATAAGTTGTTACCGGCCAATACCCCCTTCATCATTGCATCCAAACCATGAGTCATCATAGTTTGGGTGTTGTTTTTTTCTTTCAATAAGGTAATGGTGGAAAATATTACGTTGCCACCAATCAGTATTTAGTAATAATTCATTAATCATGCTTATTTCTCTATCAGTGCCAAATATTGGCTCAGGTGGGACGCGTAATTTGTCACTGTTGGCGTACCTAGCTTTGAAATGATCAAAGTTTTCATACACCATTTCATGAATTAACGAGATTGGAGTATCCAAGGATATTCCAAGTGCTATCAATGAACCTTGACTTACTGGGATCACTGGAAAGCTTGGCAGCATGTAAAACATTAAGTAACTAGTAAAGCTATCAGCTGGATTAGAGCCAATGAGTGTAATGGAGAGTTGTTTGCGCCATTTGAGTGTCAGGTCTCTATTGCTAAATTGATTGCGGCTTATTTCCTTCCAATGTTTAGCAACTTCTTTTTGAAGAAAGTTATCGAGTGAAGCTGATATACGTTCTGGTGTGACGGACTTGATGGCTGAAAGTGAATGAACGTGCATCATCATGCTGATGAATGTCTTGTCGATGATTCTTCTGCCAGCATTCTGCCATTCATGTTCTGAAGCGTTTATTAAATTGCCAAAAAACTCAACTAGCAAGGCGTTCGTGGATGTGCGGAGATCGTGACCCGATGTGAAACCTGGGAAAGGGGTTTTCCAGGCAAGCTGTGCTGAGATGGCTGCTTTTTCTAAAATATCTTCGTCAAGCATTCTTAAAAAATCGATATAAATTGTCTCATTTTTCTACTATATTACTTTTACTTTAAATTGAGAAGTTACTAATGAAGGTTTGCCTGTGGGTGTTTTAAAAGATCTTAAGCCTGATACACCTGTCTCGGTAAGAGACTTGTTTGGTATTGATACAGATATGACAGTTATGGGGTTTGCGGAAAAGGATGAGCACGTTCCTGAAATTGATCCTGCTTATCATTTTGACCCTGAAGTGACTCTCGCTATTTTGGCGGGCTTTACGAACAACCGTAGGGTGATGATTCAAGGTTTGCACGGTACGGGTAAATCGACACATATTGAGCAAGTTGCGGCTAGGCTTAATTGGCCATGTGTTCGCGTTAATCTCGATGGCCATATTACGCGAATGGATTTGATAGGCCGTGATGGCATTGTTATTAAAGATGGCAAGCAGATTACTGAATTCCAAGAGGGGGTTGTACCTTGGGCGCTACAAAGGCCGGTTGCACTTATTTTTGATGAATACGATGCTGGTAGACCAGATGTTATGTTTGTAATCCAACGTATCTTGGAAAGAGATGGAAAATTAACCCTGCTAGATCAAAATAAAGTGATAGAACCAAACGCCTATTTTAGGTTGTTTGCTACATCTAATACGACGGGACAAGGAGATCTAAATGGGTTGTATGCTGGCACGCAAGTACTGAATCATGCCCAGATGGATCGCTGGAATATTGTAGCGGCTCTAAATTATCTTGCTCGGGCAGATGAGATTAAAATTATACAAGCACGGGTGCCAGATATAACCGATAAAAATCTTCTAAATAGTATGGTGTCTGTTGCGGAATTAACACGACAAGGATTTGAAGTTGGCGATGTTTCTATTCTCATGTCACCTAGAACGCTTATAAGCTGGGCTGAAAATATCGAGATTTTTAAAAGTGTTGATAAAGCATTCAGATTAACGTTTTTAAACAAATGTGATCCTGCGGAATATTTTCTGATAGCAGAGTATTTCCAACGAGCATTTAATCGAGAGCTTTTGGACTAGGCTTAAGAAGATGAGTCAGGCTCAAGTTCAAGCGGTCGCGCTACAAAAGCTTGAAGAGCTAGGCGGGGCGATTATTCGTTCCATCACAGGAAACCCAAGTTTTCATTTACGTAACCACTCCCTTTATCGTAATTATTTTCGAGAGCCTATAAATACCCCTCATGTGGCTTCGGGTTTGATAGATAGCCAGGATGTAAATTTTCGCGGGGTGGTTGATTGCTTAGCTGTTAGGCAGGTTTATTCTAATTTCGAAATCTTCCATAAAAACTTGCCAGAGGAGCCTTTAGGAAAATTAATTTATGATTTGCTAGAGCAGTTGCGAACTGAATCAATAGTTCCAAATGATTTTCCGGGTATAAAGACCAATCTTAAGTCGCGTTTTATTGAATGGTCATTAGGTTTTCATCATTCGAAGATAAATGAAACCCAGGTCGGTATTTTGATGTACACCTTGGCTCAGATGGTATGGTCAAGATTGAATGGTTTTCGTGTTGTTGAAGAAACAGAGGATTTTATTGAAGCTACACGCGCAGGTATTGCGCCATTGATTGGAACGTCTTTGGCGTTACTTAAAAAATTTAAGTTTGATCAAGAGGAATATGCCAAAGCATCCCTTATTATCGTAAGAACGATATCTAATCTCATTGATTCAGAATATGAAGAATTAGATGGAGTTGAAGTAGATGACAATTCTTCTAAGGCATTAAAGTTTCTACTTGCTTTTGATTCTGGAGACGAAACGACTTTTAGCTCAATTTCATCAGGAGTGAGTAAGGCCTATATTGATGACCATGTTGGCTATCGTGTCTTTACGCGGATATATGATTCTGAAGAAAGGATCACTGACTTTGTTCGTCATGACCAATTATTGACGTTGCGAGAAAATTTAGACGAAAAGGTATATAGGTCTCACATAAATATAAAACGATTCGCTAAAAGACTTTTTGAAATATATGCAAAACCATTAGAGGATGATTGGAATTTTGGTGAGGAGGAAGGCTACGTCGACGGCAGAAGACTTTCACAGTTGGTTAGTTCTAAATCAGAAAAAAGAGTGTTTTTTCTGCCTAGAGTTGAAAGGAAAGTAAATGCTCAATTAACTCTTCTTATCGATTGCTCAGGTTCCATGAAGGAATATGGGAGTGATGTTGCTGTATTGATAGATATTTTAGGGCGTGCTCTTGTTCTGGCTGGGGTTAATGTTGAAATCCTAGGCTTTACGACAAAAACATGGAGTGGAGGACGGCCTCAGACTGACTGGTTTTCTCAAGGCAGGCCAAACTCCCCAGGTAGGCTTAATGAAATTAGACATATTATTTTTAAGACGGCAAACACTAAGTGGCATAAAGCTCGTCGCGCTATAGCGGGTCTTTTAAAACCTGATGTTTTTAAAGAAAGTATTGATGGTGAGGCGGTTGAGTGGGCTTTATCTCGGTTGAATTCGTCCGGTGCTTCTAAGAAATCTATAGTTGTTTTATCTGATGGCTGTCCGATGGATTCTGCAACCAATCTGGCTAACGATAAGTTCTACTTAGATAATCACCTTAAAGAGGTTGTAAAGAAAATTGAGTTATCAGGTGATGTTGAAATTTTTGGTTTGGGCGTTGGGCTGGATTTGAGTACTTATTATTCGAAATGTGCAGCGCTGGACTTGGGTGAGGGGGTAAATCAAAAAGTTTTAGATGAGATTGTCGCTTTGTTGCAGAAAAAGCACCGCAGATAGATTATCGGATCTCAGTTTTGTAGCTGAACATATCTGCTCTGCCTTGTGATGTTCGAATCTCAACAATTTTATTATTAGAGGTATAGGTTTTTCGGTGAAGAGTAAGAACTGGGTCGCCTGTTTTTATTTTGAGTAGTTTGGCAGTTCTTTGGTCAGCAACATTTGCAGTAAGGGTTTCTTCCGCACGAATAATGGGTAGGCCAAATTTCTCAACAATTAGTGCATAAAGTAAGTCAGGAATGTGAAGCTCGGGGTCTTCAAGACCTTTCACGAGTTTGGCGTTCCAGTAAGACGATTCCATCATTACAGGCACATCACCATGATAACCAATGCGTTCTAAGTGAAGTGTTTTTGCTGTTGATGATAGGGCAAGCTCTTTTCTCACGGGCTGACTTGGTGTTGTTAGTTCTCTCGTAATTGTAGTTTTGTGAAGTCGTGTGGGTTTTCCTTTTTGATCACCATAAGTCGTAAAACGGAAGAGGCTATTATTAAAGTCAATGGGTGAAACGTAAGTCCCTTTGCCTTGATGGCGATAAAGTAGTTGTGCCCATACAAGGTTGTCTAGTGCTTTCTTAACAGTGCCCTGGCTTACGTTTAATGTTTTTGCAAGTTGAGGTTCCGGTGGTACAAGATCTCCAGCAACCAGTTCGCCATTATTTATAAGATATGTAATGTAATCTTCAACCGCCTTATATAGCGGGCCTGAAGATTGAAGATGTGAACTGTTTTGTAAGGGCATTCTTACTCACCAATTAATAAGGCTATTTCCGATACAGTATGGATCATGAAATATAAAGTGCCCATTAAAAATTCATATATATGAGTTAAATAAATTCTTTATTGCAATTACTCTTTCCAACGTCTAAAACATATAGATGAGTTATGTGTCTTTCGGGGGAAGATGTGGAGTTCATACAGTTTTTTGGTGAAGTGCTAACGCCCATTAATCTTCTTATCTTGATTGCAGGCACAATTGGCGGTCTTATTCTCGGAGCCACGCCAGGGCTTAGTCCTACAATGGCTGTTGCACTCTTGATTCCTTTCACATTTCAGATGGAGCCAGCATCTTCACTCATTCTCCTTGGTGCTGTGTATACCTCGACAGTGGCAGGTGGTGCAGTAAGCGGTATATTAGTCAATATTCCTGGGGCGCCTGCAAATATTGCAACTGTCATGGATGGCCATCCTTTGGCACAACAGGGTCGCGCAACTGAAGCTTTACATTATTCTTTTATAAGTTCGTTGCTGGGCGGCCTGGTTGGTGTTTTTTTACTGATTTTTTTCACACCAGCTCTGGCGCAGCTTGCATTAAAGTTTGGGCCTGCTGAGCTTTTCTGGATTTCCATATTTGGTATTACCATTATTGCTTCTCTAGGCGGTGGTTCAGTAGTTAAGGGTTTGATTGCTGGTGGTGTTGGCCTTTGGCTTTCAACCATTGGTTATAACCCTGTGTTAGGAGAAGAGCGGTTTGCCTTTTCTGAGCATTTAGCTGGCGGTATCCATGTTATTGCAGCTTTAATTGGCTTGTTTGCTATACCGCAGGTTTTAACTTTACTTGGAGAAGCAAAGAAAACGGGTGAGATTACTTTTGCTGAACTGCGTAACCACAGTGTTGTTAAATCCTTCTTATTCACACTAAGCAGAGTCAAGGCGGTAACTATCGGTACAGTTGTTGGCTGTATCGTGGGTGTAATCCCTGGAGCTGGTGGACAAATAGCTGGATTAGTTGCCTACGATCAGACTAAAAAATTTAGCAAAGATCCAAGTAAGTTTGGCAAGGGTGAGCCAGATGGTGTTATCGCAGCAGAGAGTGCAAACAACGCAATGGTTGGCCCTTCATTGGTTCCATTGCTTACTCTAGGTATTCCAGGCAGTCCTACGGCAGCTGTTCTTTTGGGTGGCTTATTAATTAATGGTCTTTTCCCTGGGCCAGATCTATTTACTGTCCACGGAAAGGTCACTTGGACTTTTATTGATTCTCTTTTGCTGGGTCAAGTTTTCATGATGATATTTGGTCTTGCCATAGCGCGTTACAGTCGCTTCGTAACTAAGATACCAAATCATATTATGGCGGCTTCAGTTGTTATATTAGCTATATTTGGCACCTACAGCGTGCAAAACAATATCTCTGATGTGATTGTCATGTTAGTTCTTGGTACCTTGATGTATTACGCATCGCGTTTAGGCTTTAGTGCTGCCCCGTTGGTGTTGGGTCTGATTTTGGGGCAATTAACCGAGACTAATTTCTTGCAAGGCCAAATGATTGCTGGTGAAGATATGATTGGGTATTTCACAAGTGGAACCATCAACCAGGTAGTAATTGGCTTGTGCGTATTGTCGATTGTTTACAGTATTTATAACGAACGTCGTCAAATTTCGAAACGTCGCGCTACCGCGAGTGAGGCTTAATCATGGGAAGTATCGTAAACGATAGGCGATTTCTAGTAGCACTTCTTGTTACTGCGGTGTGTGGCTTGATGTTTAAGGTGAGTTACTTCCAGCAGAATCAAGCGGCCTACTTGTTTCCAATCATTATTTCTAGTTTAACATTGGCGTTTAGTATTACTTCGCTGATCAGGGAGTACTTTGATCTTTGCGTCGATGATTTTAAAGCCTTCCCATTTTTCGAACAGGTGCCAGGTATTGTTATTACAATAGTTGGTGTTTCATTGATTGAGCTAATTGGCATGTATTCCAGCTCATTCCTAGTTCTAGTAGCGATCACGACCTTTTACTCAACAAAAGGTTCGCTCGTAAATCGTTTTATTAAATCAGCCGTCTTTTCGTTTTTATTTTTATTAGTGATGTATCTGATTTTTAATGTATTGCTTAACGTGCAATTGCCTAGGGGGCTTATGTTCTAAGTTGCGCGCTTAGTAATGACCCTAGAAGGGTATCTGTCGAGTATTTCGGCAAAAATAGTCAACCGTAGGAGGAATGACACAATGAATAAAAAAATAATTCTTAAATCATTACAGTCTGCTGTTTTAGGCTGCATGGTCGCTACAAGTGGTGCGTTTGCAGACAACTACCCAGATCGACCAATTTCCGTAACAGTTGCTTATGGTGCCGGTGGTGCTACTGACTTCCAGGCGCGTATTGTTACCATGATGGCGGCAAAAGAAGATAAAAAAGGAAATCCTGTTTACCTTAATGGTCAGCCAATGGTGATTTTGAATCGCCCTGGCGCTGGCGGACAGGTTGGTTGGAATAAGTTTATCGATTCAGCAAAACCAGATGGTTATGATTTGGCGGCATATAACGTTCCACATTTTATTGCGCAATCTATCGTGTTCCCTAACAAGGTTAAATACAACGTCAATAACCTAGAGCCAGTTGCAAACTGGGGTGCTGATCCTGCTGTTTTAATTGTTAATAAAGATAGCCCTTTCAATACAGTTAAAGACTTTGTGGATTACGCGAAAGCAAACCCAGGAAAATTGACGGTGTCAGGTGCTGGTCTTTATGTGGGGCATCACATTGCTAGTCTTCAATTGGATAAAGCAGCTGGTATCAACACTAAGTACGTACCTGCGGGCGGTGGCGTTAAAGGTCTCCAGTTTGTATTAGGTGGTCAAACTATGGCCGGCTTTAATAACCTGTCTGATGCTTTCCGTAGCCAGGACCGTTTGAAGATTTTGGCAGTTGCTGATCTTAAGCGTAATGAATTCCTTCCTGATGTGCCTACATTGAAGGAAAGTGGCTTTGATGTTGATGATAGTAGCGTTAACTTCCGCGGATTGATGGCTCCAAAAGGTACACCTGATGCGGCACTGAAAGTGTTGGCGGATAAAGTGCCTGCGATGTTTAAAGACAAAAAAGTTGCAAAAAAGATGAAAGATGGTGGTTCGCCAATGCGTATCTTGACTCGTGAGCAAGTACAAAAGATGTGGAAAGAGCGCCAAGCGTATCTGACTGATCTTTTGAAAGATCTTAAGAAGTAAGTATCTTTACTTGGTGCTGGCGTTTTGCGCGCCAGCGCCTCCTTTGATAACGATTAACTAACACGTGTATGCGTGTATGGATTTATTATGTCTCTTTCAAGCGAAAACGCACCCTATGATGTTGTTGCGGGACTTGTTTCAAAAGCTAGAGCTGCGCAAATTGAATACGCAAAATATACCCAGGAGCAAGTAGATGAGGTTGTCACTGCTGTTGCGTGGACGATATTTGAAGGAGACAACAATAGTAGACTTTCTAAACAAGCTGTAGCAGATACTGGACTGGGTAGGGTCGAAGACAAAGAGCTTAAAAATTATCGTAAAACTCTTGGGCTACTTCGTGATCTTAAACATGCTAAGTCGGTTGGTGTAATCGCAGAGTACCCAGAAAAAGGTTTAATAGAGATTGCTCGCCCTGTGGGTGTTGTAGCTGCAGTGGTCCCCTCAACAAATCCCGTGGCTACACCTTACAACAAGGTTATCAACTCTCTTAAGGGTGGTAACGCTGTTATTTTGGCGCCTTCGCCAAAAGGTGCTTCTGTTGCGGATGAGGTTGTTGCTTTAATGAGGGGGGCATTAGTCTCGGTGGGCGCACCAGTAGATCTGGTTCAGAAATTACCTTCGCCTGTAAGCAAAGAGGTGACCGGTGAGTTAATGAAACAAGCTGACCTGGTGGTAGTAACTGGTTCGCAAAATAATGTTAAATCGGCATTAACCTCTGGTACGCCGGCAATAGGTGTTGGGGCGGGTAATGTACCTAGCCTGGTTGACGAGACTGCGGATTTAAATGAAGCGGCTAGTAAAATTTTAGCGTCAAAGTCATTTGATAATGCAACTAGCTGCTCATCTGAAAATAGTTTAATTGCTGTTGACCATATTTATGAGGATTTAATTAGCGTACTTCAGAAGAAAGGTGCAATTAGGTTATCGGAGGAGCAAAAAGAGTTAATCCGGAAGCTTATGTGGCCTAATGGCAAATTAAGCTCTGATGTGACCGCTAAATCAGCAAAGGAAATCTTGTCATTAGCGAATATTCCTCATGATGAAAGCGTTAGGGTCATTCTCGTGGAGGATGATGAGATTAATTCGGCGAATAAGTTTTGTGATGAGAAGCTAAGTCCGGTTCTAACTGTTTTTAAGGCCACAGATTTTTCAGATGCTTGTAAAAAGGTTGAAAGTATTTTGAATATTAACGGGGCAGGGCATTCGGTTAGCTTGCATACCCAAATGTTAGATCGGGCTACTGAGATCGGTTTGAGTCTTCCGGTTTGTAGGGTCATTGTGAATCAAGCACATTGTTTTGCCACAGGTGGCTCATTTGAAAATGGCTTACCTTTTTCCCTTTCAATGGGGTGTGGTACATGGGGTGGAAATAACATTTCAGACAATATGAATTATCGTCACTATCTCAATACAACCCGTATTTCTACTTCCATTGCACCAAATGAGCCAGAGCTTAAGGAGATTTTTGGTGATTATTGGAAGGCACATAACATTACCGTCTGATGTTTAGACTTCATTTCGGAGTAAGTGATGCAAACGATTAAGCAAATAATTGATCATTACGCTGCTAAGCAACCTGATGAGATGTTTTTGATTTCACCAGATCATGAGTTTCATTTTACTCGTGGTGATGTGCAAAACGAGGCAAACTTTATTAAAGACAAGTTGGCATCTCTAGGGGTGTCTAACGGAAGCAAGGTTGCAATGCTTCTTCCAAATGGCGCGTGGACGGCCATGCTAATGCTAGGTATCACTTACGCTGGAAGAGTTGCAGTTCCTTTAAATGCTATTGCGGGTATTAACGCTCTTAAATATGTAATTGATCATTCAGATAGTGAAGTTATCTTATATGACGCTGAGTTTGCAGCTTCGTTAAATCTTAATGTCTCAGAGTTATTTGGGAATGAATTAATTCAGATTGAAGTTAGTCAAATAAATGGTCCTATCTGGCCTGTTGCCAAAATCAGTAAAGAAGATGTTGAAATCGACGAAGGTGATCCTGCTGTTCTGATGTATACATCTGGAACAACTGGGCAGCCGAAAGGCGTGTTGTTAACGCAAAAAAATATCTTAGCTGGTGGGCGGAATACTGCTGAAGCACATGATTTGACGTCTGCTGATTGTGCACTATGCGTGTTGCCGCTTTATCACATTAACGCCCAAATGGTTACCGTGATGGGGCCTTTGGTGAGTGGTGGTTCAGTTGTATTCCCGCAGAAATTTAGCACCTCAAATTTTTGGTCATTACTCTCAAAATATAAATGTTCCTGGTTTAGTGTTGTACCTACTATCATTGCTTATCTTCTTGAGCATGCTGAAAGAGAAAAATTAGATCTTACTCAATTTAATCTGTCTAATTTACGTTTTGGACGTTCAGCATCGGCCCCATTGGCTCCTGAAATGCACAAGCAGTTTGAAAAGGTGTTCGGGGTCTCAATTGTGGAAACTATGGGGCTTACTGAAACAGCGGCACAAATACTTTCGAATCCCATGCCACCTAAAACACCAAAGTATGGTTCTCCTGGCTATGCAGTGGGTAACGAGGCCAAAGTAATTGATGATAAAGGTGATGAATGCCCTAGGGGTGTGCCTGGTGAGTTAATGATAAGGGGTGACAATGTCACCTCTGGTTATTACAAAAACCCTAAGGCCACTGCTGATGCTATTGAGCCAGATGGTTGGCTGCATACTGGTGACATCGCCTATCAAGATGAAGATGGTTATTTCTTTATTACTGGCCGCATTAAAGAGTTAATTATTAAGGGTGGTGAAAATATTGCACCTCGAGAAATTGACGAGGCGCTATACGAACATCCTGCGGTTCTTGAGGCGGCTGGATTTGCGATTCCAGACGAGCGATATGGCCAAGAAGTCATGGCATGTGTTGCATTAAAGCCTAACACTAGTGGTACAGAAGAAGAATTTATTGAGCTTCTAAAAAAGAGCTTAGGTGGGTTTAAATGCCCTAAGCGAATATTCATTATGGATGAGTTGCCTAAAGGCCCCTCAGGAAAAATTCAGCGGCTCAAATTGGCAGATTTGACTCAGACTTTAGCTAGTTAATGGATGATGAAATTTTTAATTACATCATCGTGGGCGCTGGCTCCGCGGGGTGTGTTCTTGCTAACAGGTTATCTGAAAATCCTTCAAATACGGTTTTATTAATTGAAGCTGGTGGATGGGATAAAAATCCATGGATACATATCCCGATTGGATATTTCAAAACAATGCACAATCCATCTACGGATTGGTGTTACACGACTGAGAATGATCCTGGTGTTGGTGGGCGAAGACTACAGTGGCCTAGAGGAAAAGTTGTCGGTGGTTCAAGTTCTCTGAACGGCCTCCTTTATGTGCGTGGCCAAAAGCAGGATTTCGATAATTGGGCGTCGCTTGGAAATAATGGATGGTCGTATGATGAGGTGTTGCCATATTTTAAAAAATCTGAAGATCAAGAAAATGGGGGATCCATTTATCATGGAATCGGCGGGCCCCTTAAAGTCTCGAATCTAAGAGTTAAGCGACCTATTGCTGATGCATTCATAAATGCAGCTGTACAGTTTGGAATTCCTTTTAATGAAGACTTTAATGGCTCAAATCAAGAAGGAGTTGGATATTTTCAGCAAACAGCATACAAAGGCCTAAGATGGAGCTCCTCCAAAGCTTTTTTAAAGCCGGTCTTAAAGAGAAGTAATTTAGTTGTACGAACTCGTTGTAGAGTAAATAATCTTTTATTTGAAGGACGCAAAGTTATTGGGTTGAATTATCAAAATGGAAATAAAGCAATTGATGTTTACTGCAAAAATGAAGTGATTTTGTCAGCAGGTACAATTGGTTCACCTCAAATCCTTCAGCTTTCTGGTGTCGGCCCAAAAAAATTATTAAGTAAGTTTGGTATTAGTCCAGTGGTTGAGCTGGAGGGTGTGGGTAAAAATCTCCAGGACCATCTTCAGATTAGATTGATTTATAAAACTTCTGAAAAAACTCTTAATGACGAATTAAATAGCTTACTGAAAAAACTATATGTAGGCTTTCAATATCTTGTTAACCGAAGTGGCCCCTTATCACTGGCAGCCAGTCAAGTTGCTATCTTTACAAAGTCCACTGCAGATAAAGATAGACCGGATATTCAATTTCATATGCAGCCATTGAGCGCCGATAAGCCTGGTGATGGTGTCCATCCTTTTTCCGCATTTACCTCTTCCGTTTGTCAGCTAAGGCCTCGTAGTAGAGGGTCCGTTGAGATCGTTTCTCGAGATCCCTCTATTCATCCATCGATACAGCCAAATTACTTATCTCATGAAGAAGATAGGTCTGTGGCTATCAAAGCGATAAAAATCGCAAGGTCTATTTGTGCCCAGTCTGCAATTTCGAGCATGATTCTTAAGGAGTTTGTTCCTGGTAATAAATATAAATCTGACGAGGATCTGCTTGCCGCAGCAATGAGGTTTAGCCAAACCATTTATCATCCCGTGGGTACGTGTAAGATGGGTCAAGATGATATGTCAGTAGTTGATGACCGGTTAAAGGTAAAGGGAATAAAGGGGCTAAGAGTTGTTGATGCGTCTATCATGCCGCTGATCACTTCTGGTAACACGAATGCTCCAACAATCATGATTGCCGAAAAAGCCTCGGATATGATTATTGAAGATAGTTAGGTCAAGAGGAAAGATTCTCGGCTTCGGCCATTTTCGCAGCTGCTTTTCTTAATACAGGAAGGTACTGTCTAAGCTCATCAATGGATTTTCGTGAAGACGGAGCGTGAATTGCCAAAGCAAAATTCATTGCGTTTTCTTTATTAATGACTGGCACGGCTATAGCAACCATGCCATCAAGATATTCGCCGTTATCAATGCCGACACCTTCATCAGAAATTTTTTCTAGCTCACTCTTTAGCTCGGACATATTGGTAATGGTTAGGTCGGTATGCTTTGAAAGTGAAATAGTTTTTAAAACCTTATCTCTTAAGGTTGGTTTCATGTTTGCGAGGAATAATTTTCCCGTGGCCGTGCAATGCAGTGGCAAATGAGATCCGACAGGTAAGTGGATTCTATATGGCCAGTTGGCTTCAATCCTTTCTAGGTAGACTATCTCTTGACCATCAAGAATGGTGAGGTTGCATGTCTCATTAACATCTTTAGATAGCTCTCTCAATATTGCTGATCGGTGTGAGCTCAAAATACTGTTAGAGAGGGTTTTTTTGGCGATAGAGGTTAGTCGTGCCCCGCCTATGAATTTCTTTCCACCTGGCTCGCGTTTCAGCAAGCCGGCTTCTTCAAGTTGTTGGCAAATACGATGAACGGTAGCTTTTGGTAAATCGAGATCTTCCGCTAAGTAAGCGCTAGATAAAGCTTTATCTGATTCAACGATCTTCTCAAGAATAACAAAGCCTCTCAGAAGAGTTGATTGTGAGTTCGTTTCTTTCATATCGGTGACTCAGATTTTTAGGCCAAATTCTGTAATTTATTTTTCGGGATAAAATTATCAGAAAAGTAAGAATTTTCGTCTTGATTTTATCTTAAAACGCTACCATAATCCAAATATAATAAATTTTCGAGATAAAAAATCTCATTTTTAACTAAACGGAGTGCGCTATGGCTCGTATGACACCAAGTGAAGCGTTTGTTGAAACGCTTGCTGCTAATGAAGTAACCGACATGTTTGGCATCATGGGATCCGCATTTATGGATGCCATGGATATTTTTGCACCAGCTGGAATCCGTTTGATTCCGGTTGTGCATGAGCAAGGTGCTGCACACATGGCTGATGGCTATTCACGAGTAAGTGGTCGTCATGGTGTGACTATTGGTCAAAATGGGCCAGGTATCAGTAACTGTGTAACAGCGATTGCGGCAGCCTATTGGGCACACAGTCCTGTTGTTATTATTACCCCAGAGGCTGGCACAATGGGGCAGGGCCTTGGTGGCTTCCAAGAAGCAAATCAGTTGCCAATGTTTCAAGAACACACCAAGTATCAAGGCCATGTGTGTAATCCAGCGCGTATGGCTGAATTCACTGGCCGTTGTTTTGATCGCGCTAAAAGTGAAATGGGTCCAACTCAGCTCAATATCCCGCGTGATTACTTCTATGGTGACATTGATGTCGAAATCCCTCAGCCTCAGGTGTTGGATCGTGGTCCGGGTGGTGAATCAAGTCTTAATGAAGCGGCTGAGATTTTAGCTAAGGCTAAGAATCCAGTAATTATCTCTGGCGGTGGTGTCGTTATGGCTGACGCTGTTGAGGAATGTAAGGAGTTGGCTGAACGTCTGGGCTGTCCAGTGGTCAACAGTTATCTTCATAACGACTCTTTCCCAGCAAGTCATCCATTATGGTGTGGTCCACTTGGCTACCAAGGCTCAAAAGCAGCTATGAAGCTTATGGCAAAAGCTGATGTTGTTTTAGCGCTAGGTTCTCGTCTTGGGCCTTTCGGTACATTGCCTCAACACGGCCTGGACTACTGGCCAAAAGACGCAAAGATTATTCAAGTTGACGCTGACCATAAGATGCTTGGCTTGGTTAAAAAGATTTCAGTTGGCATCTGTGGTGATGCAGGTGCTGCTGCTAAAGCCTTAACTGAGCGTTTGCGTGATAAGACATTGGATTGTGACGCTACGCGTGATGCTCGTGCTGCAGATATCAAAGCTGAGAAAGATGCATGGGAAAAAGAGTTAGATGAATGGACGCACGAAAAAGATTCATTTAGCTTAGACATGATCGCTGAGCAAGATGCAGAAGAAGGTAATTATCTACATCCTCGCCAGGTGCTTCGTGAGCTAGAAAAAGCGATGCCTGAAGATGTCATGGTGTCCACTGATATCGGCAACATTAACTCTGTAGCAAATAGTTACTTGCGTTTTGAAAAGCCGCGTTCATTCTTTGCTGCAATGAGTTGGGGTAACTGTGGTTATGCATTCCCAACTATTATTGGTGCAAAAGTTGCGGCACCGCATCGTCCGGCAATTTCATATGCTGGTGATGGTGCATGGGGCATGAGTATGCAGGAGACGTTAACTTGTGTTCGCCACAAGATTCCAGTCACTGCAGTCGTATTCCATAACCGCCAATGGGGCGCGGAGAAGAAGAACCAAGTTGATTTCTATAACCGTCGCTTTGTTGCTGCGGAACTTGAGAATGAGAGTTGGGCTGAAATTGCTAAAGCAATGGGTGCAGAGGGTATTAGGGTAGACAAACTTGAAGATGTGGGTCCTGCGCTCAAGAAGGCAGTCGACATGCAAATGAATGAAGGCAAGACCTGTATCTTAGAGATTATGTGTACTCGTGAATTGGGTGACCCATTCCGCCGTGACGCATTGAGTAAGCCAGTACGGTATCTCGAAAAGTATAAAGATTTTGTTTGATTCTTAATTGCTTTGGAGGTTTATGTGTATTCTCATCTTTATATTATTGAGGAAAGTAGGAAGCTGTGCGAGAACTCTAAATGCGCAATTTCTTTTACAAACGATCTTTTATAATGTAGTGAGAAATTACTGGTTGATGCTGATCAAAAATCCAATTTTAGATGCAAGGCATTAGCTAGTGAGACAAAAAAAATATTCTTTAAAACTTTTGTGTCTAACAAAATGTAACCATGTCCTTAAAACTATAAAGTTTGTATCGCTTTTGGGAACCTCTTGAGGTTCCCATTTTTTTAGGTTTCTCGAATGATTCTCGATCAAATTTGTGACAAAGCTAAGCTGTCACCAAAACGAATAGTGTTGCCCGAGGCAAATGACTCTCGGGTTGTTGAAGCTGCCTGTATGGCCCTGAAAGAGGGGGTTGCTGATGTTGTTTTAGTAGGAAGTGATTTGTCGATAGATGGCATAAATGTTGAATCGCCTGTTTTGTCAAATTCACGTGGTAGATATGTCGATGCCTTATTTAAACTTAGACAGCATAAAGGGCTTTCTCTGGAGCAAGCGAATGACTTGCTTAATGACCCATTAGTATTTGCTGCGATGATGGTTAACCAAGGTGATGCTGATGGTATGGTGGCTGGGGCTATCAACACTACCGCAGATGTTGTTAGAACAGCTATTCAGCTAGTGGGGATGAATGATTCAACTAACTTAGTTTCCAGTTTTTTCTTGATGATATTTGATAAAGATTGCCATCCTTTGAAGCGCGGGTTCATATTTTCCGATGGTGGTTTAGTCATTAATCCAGATGTAGATCAATTGGCGCAAATCGCGATTTCATCTGCTAAAAGTGCTAAGAGCCTTCTTTCGGAAGAGCCAAAAGTAGCCATGCTCTCTTTCTCTACTCATGGTAGTGCAAAAGATGAGTCAGTTGATAAGGTTAGAATTGCAACACAGCTTGCAAGACAGTTGTCGCCGGATTTAAAAATCGAGGGTGAGATGCAGGTAGATGCCGCGTTGGTGCCTGACATAGCTTTACGTAAGATGGAGGGTGGTGAGGTATCAGGCGATGCCAATGTACTTATCTTTCCAGATTTAAATTCAGGTAATATTGCCTATAAGGTTGCTGAGAGATTGGGTGGCGCAATTGCCATAGGCCCATTGCTACAAGGCTTGAGGCGTCCAGTAAATGATTTGTCTCGAGGTTGCAGCGCAACTGACATTTTTCACGCTATTGCCATTACTTCCGTTCAAGCAAATTAAACTCTATTGCATTAAATATTATGTCGGCCCTAATGAATAACTTTCAACGCATAAAACGTTTGCCTCCATATGTTTTTGGTATTGTGAATGAGCTAAAAGCTGCGGCTAGAGCAAGCGGTGAGGACATTATTGATTTTGGGATGGGTAATCCTGACCAGCCCACACCACAACACATTGTGGATAAATTGACTGAGGCTGCTCAAAAAGGGGATACGCATCGTTATTCCATTTCTAAAGGCATACCAAGATTACGTAAAGCGATATGCGATTGGTACCAAAAACGTTATGACGTGAGCTTGGATCCTGAAACACAAGCTATTGTCACAATTGGTTCTAAAGAGGGCTTGGCGCACTTGGCGCTTGCTTGTGTTGGCCCTGGTGATACCGTTTTAGTACCCAACCCAAGTTACCCAATACATCCTTATGGTTTCATTATTGCTGGTGCAGATGTGCGTCATGTGCCGATGCAATCTGAGAATGGTTTTTTTGAAGAGCTACAACGCTCGATTCAGGAATGTTGGCCGCGTCCAAAGATGTTGGTAATCAGTTTTCCATCGAATCCAACTGCTCAGTGTGTTGATTTGGAGTTCTTCGAAAAAGTTGTAGCTATAGCCAAAGAAAATAAGATTTGGGTGGTTCATGATCTTGCTTATGCAGACATTGTTTTTGATGGCCACAAGGTTCCATCTATTTTGCAAGTAGAAGGCGCTGATGAAATTGCTGTTGAGTTTTTCTCAATGTCTAAAAGTTACAACATGCCTGGTTGGCGAATCGGATTTATGTGCGGAAACAAAACATTGGTTGGCGCTTTAAGTCGCATGAAGTCATATTTAGATTACGGTATGTTTACTCCGCTTCAAGTAGCGGCTATCGCTGCTTTAGAAGGTCCCCAGGAATGTGTTGCTGAAATCAGAGATATGTATCAGAAGCGCCGAGATGTTTTGTGTGACGGCCTTAATAGTGCTGGTTGGCCGGTTGAAAAACCAAAGGCAACCATGTTTGTTTGGGCAAAAATTCCTGATGCATATCTTGGAATGGGTTCTTTAGAGTTCGCCAAGAAACTCATAAAACATGCAAGGGTTGCTGCAGCTCCAGGTATTGGTTTTGGTGAATATGGTGATGACTATGTTCGCTTTGGATTAATCGAGAACGAGCAAAGAATTAGGCAGGCGGTTAGAGGTATTAAGGAAATGCTTCGTAAAGATGGTGTGGCTAAATAAGTTTTAGATGTTTCCTCTAACCCCCTGATTATTAGGGTCCTATATGGTGATTTTTAGCCCGTTTTAAGAGCCTCTCTGGTACCATCATGACCCGCTAACATATGAATTTTTAATATTTCAGTCGTACTGTTGTTAAATCAATAAGTTAGGGCTGAAGTTCTGCAGTATTGAAGAACAAAACATGATGAAAATTGGTGTTCCAACCGAGACTCAAGCTGGGGAAGCGCGCGTAGCGTTAACGCCGGATATCGTCAGCGGCCTGGTTAAGAAAGGCCTTGGTGTTATTGTCCAACAGGGCGCGGGTGAATCGGCCCATTTCCACGACGATGCGTATCGCGATGCCGGTGCTGAGATTGCAGATGCTGCGGCAGCCTTTTCCTGTGATCTGATTGCGAAGGTACGCAAACCAAGCGTTGATGAAGTTGCACTGATGAAATCAGGTGCGGTGTATATCGGCCAGATCGAAAGTTGTGGTGATGATGATGCGATTGCGGCAATGCAGGCAAAGAACATTACCGTGATCGCACTTGAGCGTGTGCCGCGTATCTCACGTGCGCAATCGATGGACGTGTTGTCATCGCAAGCCAATATTTCAGGTTACCGCGCGGTTATCGAAGCGGCAGCACACTATGGGCGCTTCGTTCCTTTAATGATGACTTCAGCTGGTTCTGCTAAACCTGCACGTATTGTTGTCCTAGGTGCCGGTGTTGCGGGTTTGCAAGCGATTGCGACAGCGCGTCGTTTAGGTGGTGATGTGCATGCGTATGACATTCGCCCTGAAACCCAAGAACAAATCGAATCACTTGGTGCGAAAGCGATCACGCTAGATATTGGTGAGAGTGGCTCGGGTGAGGGTGGTTATGCCAAAGAGTTATCTGAAGAAGGTAAAGCTAAACAGCAAGCGTTACTCGCGGATGAGCTGGCCAAAGCCCATGTGATTATCAGTACCGCATTGATCCCCTGTCGCCAAGCGCCTGAGCTGATCGTTGAATCAGTGGTCGAGCGTATGCGTGAAGGTTCGGTGATTGTGGATATGGCGGCAGCGACCGGTGGTAACTGTCGCTTGTCAGAAGCCGATCAAGTTGTCACCAAGCACGGCGTGGTAATTGTGGGTCATACCAACTATCCATCAATGATGCCCACTGATTCGAGTGCATTCTTCGCGAAAAACATCGCGAACTTGCTCGGCATTATGTTGAACACCGATGAGGCTGTAACGCTGAATGATCTTGATGAAGATGAAATCACAGCAGCAGCTCAAGTAAAGCCAGAATAAGAGAGAGATCCCATGGCTGAGACCTTATTGTCCTTATACGTTTTTGTATTGTCGTGTTTTATCGGCTACTTCGTTATCTGGGGTGTAACGCCAGCATTGCATACACCGCTTGTGGCGTTAACAAATGCGATCTCCGGTATCGTGATTGTTGGTGCTTTGCTGGTCACGGGCTTTCAAGAGGTGGGAACCACTGCTGAGATCATGGGTTTCTTTGCAGTGATGTTGGCGTCAATTAACGTGTTTGGTGGCTTCTTGGTAACCAATCGTATGTTGTCCATGTTTAAGAAGAAAAAGAAGTAAGGGGCCAACATGACACTTTCACATGATGTACAAGCGATCGCATATCTGATCTCGGCAACCTTGTTTGTGTTGTCTTTGAAAGGTCTAACGCATCCTTCAACCGCACGTCGTGGTAATACGCTCGGAATGGCGGGCATGGCGATTGCAATCATTGCAACATTACTTGGCGCAGAGGTTCAATCCTATGGCTTTATCTTGGCGGGCCTGGTTGCTGGTGGTTTGATTGGTGCGGTATTGGCAGCGCGCGTACAAATGACTGCAATGCCACAGTTAGTTGCAGCGCTGCACAGCTTTGTGGGTATGGCAGCGGTTTTGGTCGCAATTGGCACCTTCTTAAATCGTCAAGCCGAGGGCACGCTCAATGCCGTGCTAATGGGTGAGCTGTCTGCCGGTATTGTGATCGGCGCCATTACCTTCACAGGCTCTGTGATTGCGTTCGGTAAGTTGCAAGGTTTGATCTCGGGCGCGCCTGTGCGATTTGCAGGTCAGCATGCATTGAATGCGGTGATTGCAATTGTGACCATTGGTTTTGCCGTTCACTTTGCGATGACCGGTTCTGAG
>Ga0181570_10001237_pt1 | contig 22275 bp, 25 predicted proteins | sample 101ome_18_FD_148667 | JGI IMG/M metagenome (GOLD analysis project Ga0181570, IMG submission 148667) | Coastal salt marsh microbial communities from the Groves Creek Marsh, Skidaway Island, Georgia - 101406AT metaG (spades assembly) | ecosystem: Environmental > Aquatic > Marine > Intertidal zone...
CCAAAGACTTTATCAATTAATTCTCCATACCATTGAAAGTGCATTGGAGCATCGTTAGCAACCTCATTAATACAATCTGCAATTAATTTTCCAGAATCTACACATTCTAATACTGAGTTTTCAGTTCCATGTTTTCTTAATAACTCAGCAAATTTTAATAACACTTCTTTTCTATGCTCAGGAGCACTTCTAGACCAGACGCCACTATTAAAAGCTTTTCTGGAAGCCTTAACAGCAAGATCTACATCTTTGTGATTACATTTTGCAACTTCACATAATTTTTCACCTGTTGCAGGATTAATTGTTAAAAATTTTCCACCATCAACAGCATTCACATATTTACCATTGATAAAGGCTCTACCTTCAAATTTAAGTTTTTTTGCAATAGATTTATAATTGATTGCCATAATATATATTATACTAGGCTAATATCTTGATAGAAAATTAGCAAGTGCTAATTAGAATTAGAAGTTAAGGTTTTAATTTCTAATATATTCTCATTAGGATCTTTAATAAAAAAAGTTTCTTGCTCATATTTGGTACCCTTAAATCTCAAATAAGGCTCATCATAGTATTTTGCACCTTTTTCATTTAATCTTTTTTTTAAATTATCAAAATCTTCTCTTGATAAATGAACTCCAAAATGTGGTACTGAGACATTTCCCATATCAACGTCATGTCTTTCACTATCTAATTTATGTTCACTAGCATGTAATGTTAATTCATTTCCCCAAAAATCAACATCTGCCCACTCTTGTGCTGAATTATCTAATCTACAACCTAAAACTTCAGAATAAAACTTTTTAGCTTTTTCTAAGTCTCCGCAAGGGATTGCAAGGTGAAAACAGTTGGTATTCTTATACATTATAATCCTTTAATTATTATATATAACCACTATATAAATCTCAAAATTAATCAACCGGACAAATTATTAAATTTAAATGAATGATTTTTTACAATCAATAATTGACAGAGATCCAGCGGCAAAATCTAAGCTAAGTCTAATTTTGACTTATCCTGGTGTTAAAGCAATTTTTTTTCACAGAATAGCTAACTTTTTTTGTGTGGCAAAATTTGATCTTATTGCAAGAATCATTTCACAATTTTCAAGATTTCTAACCGGAATTGAAATTCATCCTAAAGCTAACATTGGAAAAAATCTATTCATTGATCATGGCATGGGAGTTGTGATCGGAGAAACAGCAGAGATTCGCGACAATGTTACGATTTATCATATGGTTACTCTTGGTGGAATTTCTCCAAGTATAAATTCAAACGACCAAAGAAATATTAAGAGACATCCAACTCTTATGGACAATGTTGTAGTTGGATCAGGTGCACAAATTTTAGGGCCTGTTATTATTGGTAAAAATGCAAAAATTGGATCTAATGCAGTTGTGACTAAAGATGTTCCTGATAATGCGGTTATGATCGGTATACCTGCGAGAAATGTTGGTACTGCGACGGAAGAATTTAAACCTTATGCGGTTACAGATGAAACTGAAAATAAATAACTAATGAAAAATACTCAAGAAGATTTCATATCAGGTATTGGTAATACTCCTTTAATCAAACTAAAAGCTGCCTCAGAGTTAACAGGATGTAATATCTATGGTAAAGCTGAGTTTTTAAATCCTGGAGGATCAGTTAAAGATAGAGCTGCACTTGCTTTACTAAAAGACGCTCAAGAAAAAAAATTAATTAGTAAAGGAGGAATAGTTGTTGAAGGAACCGCAGGCAACACAGGTATAGGTTTAGGTCTCTTAGGAAATTCTCTTGGATATAAAACCATCATTGTAATGAATGATAACCAAACTCAAGAAAAAAAAGACTTATTGAGAAATCTTGGTGCTGAATTAAGATTAGTTCCGCCTAAGCCATATAAGGATGATAATAATTTTGTTAAAGTTGCAGCAAGACTTGCTGATGAGCTTAGACCAACTAATAATAACGGAGTAATCTGGGCAAACCAATTTGATAATGTTGCTAATGCAAAAGGCCATTATGAAGGAACGGGTCAAGAAATTTGGGAGCAAACAGATGGTAAAATAGATGGGTTTGTATGTTCTTCAGGTACTGGCGGGACTATTTCAGGAGTTAGTAATGCTCTTAAGGAAAAAAACAAAGATATTAAAATTTACCTAGCAGATCCTAAAGGTTCTGCTCTATACAATTACATTAAAACCGGTGAACTGAAATCTGAAGGGGGATCTATTACTGAGGGAATTGGCTCAAGTAGAGTTACTAAAAATTTTGAAAATGCAAAAGTTGATGATGCTTATTCAATAGACGATCATGAAGCATTGCCAATACTTTATGATTTAATTCAAAATGAGGGATTAAGTCTTGGTACTAGCTGTGGAATTAACATAGCTGGAGCAATTAGACTAGCTAAAGAATTGGGTCCTGGAAAAACTATAGTAACCATTCTTTGTGATAGAAGCGATAAATATGCAACTAAAATGTTTAATAAAGAATTTTTAAAAGAAAAAAAACTTCCTTACCCAAGTTGGTTGTAACCAATAATTTTAGTTAAAAAAATATTATATAAATTCCTAATATTTTAAATTATTGTGTTTAAATGAATCTTGCATCTTCATATATTTTTTTATTGTTAGCGGTATTATTGGGAGTAACTTCAAATAGTTTTGCAAAAAGTGCAGAGGGTTTTACCCTTCTCTTTCCAAGTATAATTACTGGCATTACAATTGTTTTGTGTATGTATGCCTTATCTTTAGTGATGAAGAATATTCCAATGGGTATTACTTATGCTTCATTTGCAGGATTAACCATTATTGCAACCGTAGTTGTTGGGGTTATTCGATTTAATCAAGTACCTAATATCTATACGATGATTGGCTTGGGTTTAATTGTTGCAGGGGTAATGATGGTAAATTTATTGGGAAATCAAAGTTAATAATTCTCAGGTAAAATAAAATTTTCTTGATCATCTTTTTTTATTTCAAATTCTTCAATCATATTATTTATCTCTAATGGTGAATAAAGATGTGGAAACATATTTCCATCAGAGGCTTGTTCCCAAAGTAAATGTTCTAATTTATCTGTATTTACTTTCAGTAATAATAAATTTTCTTGTCCTTTGAAAAATTTTTCTAAAGTTCCAGTAATTTGAAATTCCTCAGAAAAATGAATATAGCCATCTTCTAAATCTTTTTTGGATCCTAAATAAACTCCTTTATCTTTTGCAAGGGCCCATTCATCTTTATCAATAATTTTATAAACATATTTAAAATTCATATTACAAAATTATTTAAATTACTTAGAAACTGGTTTTAATAATTTTAAAAATTTTTTATGAATATGTATATTTGCAGAAACCAAAATATTCCCAGCTTTTACAGCATCTTGGTTATCCCATGTACTAATAATTCCTCCAGCTGCTTTTATGATTGGGATTACTGGATGAATATCCCAGATTTTATTTGAACATTGAATTACAATATCCACTCTACCCTCAGCAAGATGAGAATAGCTTAATGCATCAGAGCATGGAAATTGCATTAACTTTAATATTTGTGGTATTTTTTTTTGTTTATCTAAGGATAACCAGCCATGAAATGCTGCAGACACTTTAACATTATTAAATTTTGCTTTTTTATTTACTGATAATTTTTTTCTTTTGCCATTTTCAAATACATAGGAAACTTTATCAGAAAAATTTAAATAATATTTTTTAAGAACTGGAAAATTAGCTAAACCTACAATAGGCTTTCCTTTATAATTTAAAGAAATTAAATTACTCCATGTGGGATTTCCAATCACAAAAGATCTAGTGCCATCGATTGGATCAATTACCCATGTAAAATCACTTTTTGATGTTTGATGACCATATTCTTCTCCAATGATTTGGTGATCTGGAAATTTTTTATTTATTTTAGATCTAATAAATTTTTCAAAGGCACGATCTGATGTGGTTACTGGATCGTATCCTTTGCCTTTTAATTTATTTGAAACCTTAAAAGTCTTGTTTAATTTTGAATAATAAAAAGTTGTAAGATCTTTGGCTAATTGATTTAAAAAATTAGCATAAATTGGATATTTTTTTGGGTTAAATTGTGACACAGTGCATTCTTACTATTTAATTTATGTTGATTAAAGTTAAATTTTAAATAATTCTCAAACATACTTTATGAAAATTGAACTTAATGAAAATAAAGTCTTCTTTAATAATGGCTCTCAAAAAAAAGAAATACACCCTTTTTGGTTAAGAGAAAGAGTTGATGGAGAAGAATTTTTAGATAAGGGAACTCAACAAAGGTTATTTGATCCAACATCTTTAAATAGTGATATTTCAATAGATAATGCAAGTATTAATAATAATTTTTTAGAAATAAATTTTAATGATGGTGTTAATTCCAAATTAAATATTGAAAAACTTGCTCTAGATTTTTTTAACGAAGACACTGTTATTAAATCTATTGAAAAATCAAAATGGAATTCTTCATTAAATAATATCAAAAACTTTTCTTACAAAGAGAATTTCTTTGAAAGCAAAGAAATGTATGATCTTTTGATTTCTTTCTATAAGTTTGGATTTGTAGTCATTAGTGAAGTTCCAACTCATGACAACTTTATTGTTAAATTTGCTAATTCTATCGGTAGTGTTAGAAGAACTAACTTTGGAGAATATTTTGATGTTAAATCTAAACCAGATCCTAATGATTTAGCCTATACCTCTTTACATCTAGCCCCTCATACAGATAACCCATATCGAAACCCAGTACCATGTATTCAGTTATTACATTGTATTGAAAATGAAGTGAGTGGTGGTTTTTCAACTTTAGTTGATGGCTATACAGTTACAGAAGATTTAAAAAAAGAAAATCCAGATTTCTATAAAATTTTAACAGAAGTAAAAGTTAAATTTAAATTTATCGATAAAGAAGTCGTATTAGAAGATTGGTCAGAATTAATTAAGTTAAACGACGATAAAACTTTCAAACAAGTAAGATTTAGTCCAAGACTAGATTATGTGCCTATGCTAGATAAAGACAAACTAGATCTTTACTATAAGGCACGAAAAAAATTATCTGAAATGTACAATTCTGATAAATATAGAGTGGAGTTTAAATTGGCTCCAAAAGATTTATTAATGATGGATAATCATCGATTGTTGCATGGGCGAACAGCTTATGAAACTAAAGAAGGTAAGCGTTTTTTGCAAGGTTGTTATATTGATTATGATAGTACCGAAGGTAAACTTCGTCATTTAAAAAGAAAATTTAATCTCTAGAAATTTTTTCAATTTGAGCTTCAGCATCCTTAATTGATTTTTCATAATCTAGAGCCATTTGATCAGCCGAAATTATATCTATTTTTTTAATACCAAAAAAATTTAACATGTAGACTAGCCAAGGAGTTAAAAAATCTTCTTTACTGTTAATTTTAGTGCCACCCGATGTAATTACCAAATATACCTGCTTATTACTCAATAAACCTTCTCTACGCCCATCTTCTCTAAAACGAAAAGTTTCACCAACTCTTGCTGCAAGATCTGACCATGCTTTTAAAGTTGCAGGAGGACCATAATTATAAATTGGTGTTGAAATAATTATAATATCACTTTCTTTTAATTCTCGAACTAGTTGATCAGATAACTCAAACATCTTTTTATGATGTTCGTTTTGATCTTTTTCATCAATTTTCATTCCAGATTCTGTCAATCCTGATACAAAGACCATTTCATCATTTAAATCTCTATAGATAATTTCATCATCAGATTTTTTAATTCGATCCAATAGTTTTTTTGCTAAAGCTCTTGAGGTAGAGCCATCTTTTCTAGCACTTGAATCTATTTGATAAATTTTCATAACCACTTAATAAATCATTTAATATTTTTCACAATATGATTAATCATTCAAAGAGATATGAAAAATTATAAAAGTGAGTTTTTGCAATACGCATTGGATCTTTTTAGCCCTTTAGGAAGATTGTCCACCAAAACATTATTTGGAGGTAATGCTATTTTAAAAAACAATATTACTTTTGCGATGGTTTTTGATGGAAGTATCTATCTTAAAACTAATAAAAATTCTGTTAAAAAATATTTAGATCTAAAATCAAAACCTCTATCTTATAAAAAAAATAATAAAACCATCAATCTAAGATACTATGAAATACCTGTAGAAATTCTTGATGATGAAGATCAATTGATAGAATGGGCTATTGAAGCTACAGAAATAAGTTAATCTTAACCAAACTGTTGAAGTACAGGAAAAGTATTCAATATATAAAATCCGAGTGTTTGTAGTTGGTTAGTTAAAATTAAAATTCCAGTAATCAATAAGATAGAACCACCAACTTTTGAAATAAGGTTAATATTCTTTTTTATATTTTTTGAAAATATTAAAAATCTTTGAATTAAATATCCTGAGAGTACAAATGGAATTGATAATCCTAATGAATAAAAACTCAATAAGGTAATTGCTCTTAACAAAGTTTCCTCCATTGAAGCTAAAGCTAAAATTGATCCAAGAATTGGTCCTATGCAAGGTGTCCAACCAAAACCAAACGCAAGACCAATTAAATACGGAAAAAAAATATTATTAGTTTTTTTTGCCTCAAATCGTTTTTCATAATTTAAGAAATTTAGATTTAATATTCCAATTAACTGAAGAGAAAAGATTATGATAATAAAACCAGCTACAATCCTTAAGACATCTGAATTTTGTAAAAAAATTTGACCAATAATTGAGGCTGTTGCTCCAAATAAAATAAATACTGTTGAAAAACCTATGCAAAATAAAAATAAAGGTAAAATATTTATTTTTTTACTTAATAAAACATCATTGAATGATTTACCTGATACAAAAGAGATATATCCAGGTATCAATGGCAAAACACAAGGAGATAAAAAACTTATCAAGCCTGCTCCTATAGCAATGAAGTATTCTGTCATTTAAAATTATTTTTCATCAACAACTTTAGACTTTTGTTCACCCAAGCAATCAACTTTTAGAAATAACTCATCACCATCTTTTAAAAATTTAGGAGGATTCATTCCTAAACCAACTCCAGGAGGAGTACCTGTCGTAATGATGTCTCCAGGCATTAAAGTTATAAAACTACTTAAGTGAGCAATTAAATAATTAAAATTAAATATCATCAAACTTGTATTTCCTGTTTGATGTCTATTGCCATTTACATCTAAGCTTAGATTAAGATTATTTAAATCTTCTATTTCATCTTTGGTGACAAGATATGGGCCTAAAGGTCCAAATGTATCCCCTGACTTACCTTTTACCCATTGTCCACCTTTATTTTTTTGCCAATCTCTTTCACTCACATCATTACAAATACAATAACCAAATACGTAATCTTGAGCTTCATTTTCATTTACTCTTTTAGCTTTTTTTCCAATCACCATCGCAATTTCAACTTCATGATCTAATTTTTTTGAATTTTTTGGAATAACTATATTGTCATTTGGACCAACAATTGAATGTACAGATTTATTAAATACAACTGGATAATCTGGAGCTTTAGCACCAGTCTCTTCTGCATGTTCTTTATAATTTAACCCTATTGCAAAAAAGTTACCTGGTCTAGAAACACATGATCCAATTCTGATATCAGAACTAATCTCAGGTAAAGCTTTTAAGTCTATATTTTTAATTTTCTCAACTGTATCAAGGTTTAATGATCTTGAATTAAAATCATCAATATAACTTGATAAACTTCTTAATTTATTATCTGAGTCTAAAATTGCTGGTATCTCTTTATCAACCTCGCCAACTCTAAGTAATTTCATAATTTTATATTAACCTCATATTTAATAGTTTGTTCTTCTAGCTAATCGAGCAGCTCCCCTCACACCACTTGCATCACCAAATTTTGGCTTTAAAAAAACACCTTCAAATTCACCACCTGCAACATATTTTTTAATCTTTTTTTTAATTTCATCAAAAAAATCTATCTCGTTTGAAACACCACCGCCAAATACAAAAACATCTGGGTCTAAAATATTTATTACTGTTGCTAAAGACATCGCTAAACGTTCTTTATATTCATCAATAAAATTCTCAGCATCTAAGTCATGTTTTCTATAGAGTTCAAAAACTCTTTGAGCAGTAAAATCTCTTTTATACTTGTCTTTAAATCCCCTAGATACTCCAAGTCCTGCAACATATTGCTCTATCTCTCCGGCTCTTAAATTTGTTTTCTTAATTTTAGTCTCTCCCAAACCAACACTTGGCAACTGATTGTGCCCCCATTCTCCAGTAATTCCATTTGGCCCATTTACAATTTTCTTATCAATTACTAAACCTCCACCTATACCTGAACCCAAAATTAGACCAAAAACAATATTGTAATGTTTGCCAGATCCATCAATCGCCTCTGATAATGCAAAGCAATTAGCATCATTTTCACAATAAATTTCCTTGCTCAATGTTGTTCTAAGATCTTTTTGAAGAGGTTTTTCATTAATCCAATAAGAATTAGGTGCATTTTTAACTAAACCAGTTTGAATGGAGTGAATACCTGGATGACATACCCCAACAGGTAAATCTTTACCTGCTTTTTTTTCAAGTTGAATAACTATATCCTTTATAGCTGATAAAGTTTTTTTATAGTCTTTTGGTGCATCAATTCTCTCCCTATGATGTTCATTGCCTTCCTTATCCAATAAAACAAATTCAATTTTACTAGCTCCTAGGTCAATTCCAATTTGCATAATTTATATCAAAATTTTTTTAATGTCTTTTAAAGTAAATGAAACAGGTTTCTTACAGCTTGTTTTAATTGCTTGTGTTTTGCCAGACTTACAAGCTTTCATAGTTGATTGAATTATGTCTAATACATGTAAAGATAATTCACCATTACATTTATTAACTCTCTTATTTTGAATTGAATAAGCCATTTCAGCTAAACCTACACCTCGATAATTTGCATTAGTTGGGGACTCATTTGCTCTAGAACTTTGAGATCTAATATTAATCTTTCCCAAAGGCATTTTATTTGTTTTATATTCTTTCCAAGGATCACCTAATTTTTTGCATACATAAACTGAACCACCAAACATATTTGGGTCAGGAACTATCATTGAACCTTTTTCTCCATATAATTCTATATGATTTCTTTGATGTGCTATCACATCAAAAGAAAGAGTTAGTCTTATAATTGTTCCATTTTCAAAAATAATTGTTGATAGGTATGTTGTGGGACATTCAACTTTAAATGTTTTATTTTTTCTAGGACCAATACCAATTGTTCTTCTCTTAACTCCATTTAAAATACTTCCAGTAACTTTTTTTGCTGGTCCTAATAAATTGACTAGAGCTGTTAAATAATATGGGCCCATATCAATAACAGGCCCTCCCTCTTTTTTAGCAAACCAAGGTTCTGGATTTGGATGATAAGATTGAACTCCTGGAAAAGCAAAAATTGCATTGCCTAAGTTAATTTTACCTATAATTTTTTTATCAATTAATTCTTTTGATTTCTGAATACCTCCACCCAAAAAAGTATCTGGAGCGTTTCCAATATAAAGTTTTTTCTTCTTTGCTATCTTAAGAAGATCTTTCCCATCATTAAAACTTATTGCTAATGGTTTTTCTGAATAAACATGTTTACCATTGACTAATGCTTGTTTTGAAACTTTATAATGAGCTTTTGGAATAGTTAAATTTAGAATGACTTCAACTTCTTTGTCTTTTAAAAGTTCATTAACAGTTAATGCTTTTATCTTATAAGTTTTTGCACATCTTTTTGCATTATCGTGATTGATATCTGCACATTTAATAATTTTTATATTATTGAAATATTTTTCAGCTCTAAAGTAAGTTTCAGAAATATGACCACACCCAATCAAGCCTACATTAAAAACTTTATTCATGAAGATTTAAACACCTTGTCTTTGTTTGTTTTTTCCTTCTTTATAAAGTTTTATCGCCTCTTCATTTTCTTTGGTAGTTGGAATTTCTAATGTTGGACTATCCCAAAAAGCTGAACCCTCTAACCATTTATATGCATGAGTTTTTATAGATATTACATAAGTAACATCTGATTGTTTTGCTCTTTTAAAAGCTTCAGCTAATTCTGATAAGTTATCTACTTTTTCTGATTTAGCTCCCATACTGGCTGCATGTTTAGCAAAATCTACATCTACTAATCCTGGTGTGTTAGAACTTTTTAATAAATTATTATATTCCTTGCCACCTTTAAATAATTGAAGACGATTAATTACAGCAAACCCTCCATTATCACATACTATGATTATTAATTTATTTTTGGTAATCACTGATGAATAAATATCTGTGTTATTTAATAAATAAGAACCATCACCAACAAAAGAGATTACTTCTTTATCTGGATTTGCCATTTTAATTCCTAAAGCTCCAGATATTTCATAACTCATACAACTAAAACCCCATTCTGTTTCATGGGTATTGAGCTCTCTTGGACGCCAAACTTGTACTACTTCCCCAACAAGTCCACCTGCAGCTGTAACTGCAATATCAGATGGGTCTGAATTTTTATATATTGTACCAATTACTTGAACATAGCTTGGTATCTCTTGATTAGAAGGTGCGCTTTCCTTATCAACTTGCTCATTCCAAGCTTTTAATTCTATTTGTGATTTTTTATTCCACTCATCACCTAATTTCCAATCTCCTAAAGCTTTTGATAATTCACTCAAAGAAACTTTGGCATCCCCTACAACTGCTTGAGCCAAATGTTTGTTTGCATCAAACCTAGAAACATTAATTGTTACTAATCTGAATTTTTCATTTTCAAAATTTGCCCATGAGCCTGTAGTAAAATCTGCAAGTTTTGTTCCAACTGCAATTGCAAGATCAGTTTGTTTTGCAAGTGAGTTGGTATTTTTTCCTCCTAGACCACCTATTTGACCTGCATAATGCGAGTGGTATCTTTTCATGGTGGAATATCCCATTACAGTTTGAGTAACAGGTATATTATGTTTAATAGCAAAATTACTCAAATCCTCCATAGCATCTGAGTAAAAAACCCCACCGCCTGAAATTATTATAGGATTTTTTGATTTTTTAATTATTTCTGCGGCATCTTTTATTTGAAATTCATCTGGTCTAGGTCTTCTAATTTTATGAATTCTTTCCTCAAAAAATTCTTCAGGATATTCAAATATTTGACCTTGTATATCTTGACTTAGTGCTATGCATGCTGGTCCACAATCAGCTGGATCTAACATGGTTTGAACTGCTGCTGGAAAAGATTGAATGATTTGTTCTGGCCTTGTAATTCTATCAAAATATCTTGTAACTGGTTTAAATGCATCATTTGCTGTAATACCTGGATTATTAAAATGTTCTACTTGCTGTAAAACTGGGTCTGGCATTCTATTGGCATAAGTATCTCCAGGTAAAAACAAAATTGGAAGCCTATTACTCATTGCAACCGCAGCGGCTGTTACCATGTTTGTTGCACCCGGACCCACTGATGAAGTTGCTATAAAAATTTGTTGTCTTCTCTTAGCTCTAGCATATCCAATTCCTGTTAAAGCCATATTTTGCTCATGATGGCCTCTATATGTTGGTAGTTCTTTTTTGTTTTCCTCTAAAGCTTGTCCTAAGCAAGCAACGTTGCCGTGCCCAAAAATTCCAAACACACCTGGGAATAATGGCTCTTTTTTGCCATTTATAATAATTTTTTGAGAAATTAAGTATTTAACAATCGCATGAGCACATGTAAGCTTTAATTTTTTCATAATGGGGTATATAAGACGAAAATTAATTTAATTTCATTAAAAAACTTTAAACAAAAAATAAACTATGTACGAAAAATTTGGACAATTCATTAATGGTAAATGGCAAAAATCAGAAAACAATGAAACTTATGATGTAATAAACCCCGCAACCGAGGAAATTATTGGTAAGGCTTCAAAAGCAGGCAAAGGTGATGTTGAGAAAGCTCTTAAAGCTGCTGAACAAGGTTTAAAAGTTTGGAGAAACACAACTCCTTGGCAAAGATCCTATATAATAAGAAAAATTGCAGACAGAATTAGAGAAAAACAAGACGTTCTAGCAAAATGGATGACTTTAGAGGTTGGAAAACCATTGGCTGAAGGTGTTGGTGAAGCTGGAGGTGCTGCAGATATCTTTGAATGGAATGCTGAAGAAACAAAGAGAATTTATGGTCAAACAGTGGAGAGTAGATTTCCTGATACTAGAGTGCACGTTTATTACCAACCTGTTGGTGTAGTTGCGGCTTTAGTTCCTTGGAACTTTCCTTTAATATTAGCTTCAAGAAAAATATCTACAGCTTTAGCTGCTGGTTGTTCAGTAATTTGCAAACCTGATGTGATTACACCAGGCACTGTAATGGAATTAGTCAATATATGTAAAGAGTGTGGAGTTCCAGATGGTGTTGTTAATTTATTATCAGGAGATCCTGCATCAATCTCAGAACAATTAATTGAGTCTGATATTATTAAGAAAGTATCAATTACTGGATCAACAAGAGTTGGAAAGTTAATTTTAAAAAAAGCAGCAGACAAAGTTCAAAGAGTAACAATGGAACTTAGTGGTCATTCACCTTTTATTGTCTTTGAAGACTCAAATATAGATAAAGTTGCTGATATGGCGATTACTGCTAAATTTAGAAATAATGGTCAAGTATGTATTTCTCCTAATAGATTCTATATTCAAGAAAGTAAAAAAGAAGAATTCATTTCAAAATTTATTGAAAGAGCTAAAAAATTAAAAATAGGTAATGGAATGGATGAGGGTGTTCAGCTAGGTCCTTTAACTACTGATAAAAGATTAAGTGAAATTGAACAATTAGTTGAGACTACAAAGAAAGAAGGTGCTAAAGTTTTATTGGGTGGAAAAAGACCATCTGGATTTAACAAGGGTTATTTTTATGAACCTACTGTTTTTGATGATGTTAAGGACGATTTTACAATAATGAAACAAGAACCATTTGGTCCATTAGTTCCAATGTTATCCTTTAAGTCATTTGATGAAGTTATCGAAAGAGCAAACAGCAATGATCTGGGACTTTGTAGTTATATTTATACCAATTCTATGGAACAGGCTCATAGAGCATCTGAACTTATGGAAACTGGCTGTGTTGCTGTTAACACTGCTGCAGTTGCAGTGGCTGAGGCTCCTTTTGGAGGTATCAAACAAACTGGATATGGACGTGAAGGTGGATCAATGGCTATAAAAGATTATCTAAATGTTAAATACACTCACATGGGATTAAAAAATTAATGAGAATTAATAAAATAAAAAAAATGATGAGTGAAGGTAAGCCCGTAATTAATGGATGGCTGCAAATTCCCAGTACTGTTTCTGCTGAAACAATGGCACAACAAGGTTGGGACTCCCTTACAATTGATATGCAACATGGTTTGGTTGATTACACAAATGCTCTGCCTATGCTTCAAACAATTTCAGCCTCAGATGTAACACCTCTGGCTAGAGTGAATTGGAATGAGCCAGGTCAAATTATGAAGATATTAGATGCTGGCGCTTATGGAGTTATATGCCCAATGGTTAGTAATAAAGAAGAAGCTGAAAAATTTGTACAAGCGTGCATGTATCCACCTAATGGTTACAGAAGTTTTGGTCCTGTTAGAGGTTTAATATATGGAGGACCAGATTATGCAAAACATGCAGATACAGAATTATTAAAATTTGCGATGATTGAAACTAAGGAGGCCTTAGATAAATTAGATGAAATTATGTCGGTTAAAGGTGTTGATGGAATTTATATTGGACCAGCAGATTTAAGTTTGGCTATTGGTGAGGAACCTGGATTTGATAAGCCTGAAAATACAAAAGCATATTCACATATTTTAAAAATTCTTGAGCATGCGAAAAAAAATAATATTTTTTCGGGAATACACAATGGAACACCTGAGTATGCAACTAAGATGATTGAAAAAGGATTTAATTTTGTAACTATTGGTTCAGATCAAAGAGGTATGGGAATTAAAGCTAAGACAGATGTTGAAAAAATAAAAGGTTCAACAAATAAAGCTGAGTCTAAATCATATTAAAGTGTCCAATAAAAAAAATATTTTGATTATCCAACCTATCCATGAAGAGGGTATAAAATTATTAGAAAATAATCCAAATTATAACTATGAGATTATAGAAGAAATCAAATTAGAGGATATTAAAAATAAAATTCAAAATTGTGATGGACTTTCAATAAGAACTGCAAAACTTCCTGGTGAGATTATTGATTTAGGAAAAAAATTAAAAGTTATATCAAGACATGGAGTTGGTTATGACAACGTTGATCTTGCGGCTATTAAAAAAAATAAAATTACACTTACCATCACAGCAACTGCAAATGCAGTAGCTGTAGCAGAACATGTAATGTTTATGCTTTTAAATATTTGCAAAAGAAAAAGTATGTATGATGATGCTGTTAAAAATGGAAAATTTAATGATAGAAATAAATTACCAAAAACAATTGAGCTGTGGGGTAAAAATATTTTAATTGCCGGTTTTGGAAGAATTGGTCAGGCATTAATAAAAAGGTGTCTTGGATTTGAAATGAATGTTTTTGTTTATGATCCATTTATCAATGAAGAAAAAATTAAATCTTTAGGAGGAATTAAAGTTGATAACTTAGAAAATTCTTTATCTAAAATTGATATGATTTCATTACATCTACCTTTAACAAATGAAACTAAAAATTTGATAGATATAAATTTAATAAAAAAGATGAAAAAAAATTGTATTATTATTAATGCTGCAAGAGGTGGAATTATAAATGAAATAGATTTAGATAGAGCACTGAATGAAAACTTAATTTTTGGTGCTGGACTAGATGTATTTGATATTGAACCTCCAAAAGAAGACAATCCATTGTTAAAAAATGACAAAGTTTTTTTAAGTCCTCATACAGCAGCTTTTACTGAAGAATGTATGAAAAGAATGGGAAAAGAAACTATTCAAAACATAATTGACTTTTTTGATGAAAAATTAGAAAAATCTAAAATTGTAAAATTATAATAATGAATTTTGATATTAAAAAATTTGGTTTTTTAGAATATTTAGTCTCTTTATCAGCAATATTCGTGGTTGGAATGTTAATTTGGACTGCAAGCACCAGATCAGCTGTAGAGGCAAAAGCTCAATTAGTTAGAGATAATCACAATAAAGTTGTTGATCTTATTAATAACGAAATTAATAAATGTGACCGCTCGGAAAATGGAACAATTACTGTCTGGGGGAATCCATGTAATGGTGAATGGGAGGCTAAAAAAATAGTAAATTATATTAATAACAATCTTAATATAGAAAATCCTTTTTCAAATGACACAAATGTTAAAACAGACCCTGACCCAAGAATTAAAGCTGAAGGTAAAGCTGGTCAAGCAGTCGAAATGGGTGTGATATTTGTTATGTCATCTAATTTTATGCCTGAACCTGGATCAGAATGGGTAGTTGGCACATGTTTTAAATCACCATGTGTGGCAGCTGGAAATAACGAGCTGACTTCTATCTATAGATAAATTAATAAGAAATTCCTGATTTATCTAAAGTCTTTGTCAAATAACTATATCCAATTTTAGCAAATTCAAATGGGTTTGCTTTAGAAGGATCTTGCTCTGCTTCCACAACTAACCAGCCTGAATAATTTTTTTTCTTTAAAATATCAAAAAGAGGTTTGTAATCGATACATCCATCACCAGGTACTGTAAATGCACCTTCTAAAAATGCTCCTCTAAAACTTAAATCTTGTTTTAAAGATTTTTCTAAAACATTTTTTCGAATATCTTTACAATGCATATGAATTAGTCTTTCACTAAAATTTTCTAGAATTTTTTTTGAATTCCCTTTGGCAAATAACATATGTCCTGTGTCTAGAGTTAATTTAACACTATCATTAGTATTTTCTAATAATCTAATAGTATCATCCTCAGTTTCTATAACTGTTCCCATATGATGGTGATAAGCAAGAGGCATGCCTTGATCCTCTAAATATTTTCCCATATCTGATAATTTATCGTTAAAACTTTTCCATTCATCATTATTCATCTGAGGTCTTGATGATAATTTTCGTTTAGGATCTCCTTGAATAGATCCAGACACCTCAGCAAAAACCATACATGGAGCATTACAGTCTTTAAAAAGCTTAAGTTGCTCTTGAATAACTTCTATTTCTTCTTTAACAGAATTTTTTCTTAAATTAGCCCCATACCAACCTGAGCATAAATTTAATTTATATTTTTCTAGTAAAGGTAAAAGTTCTTCAGATTTTTTAGGAAATTTTCCTCCTGACTCAATTCCAATAAATCCTGCTTCACTTGCTTCCGATAGGCATTGTTCTAAAGGGGTATCTCCACCAAGCTCAGGCATATCATCATTACTCCAGGCTATTGGTGCAATTCCTAATTTTACTGACATAGTAAATATGTTTATATATAACCAAGTTATAAATGGCATCTAAAAAATTAAAGTTAGGTATTGTTGGGGGAGGACCAGACTCTTGGATAGGTCATGTTCACAGAATTGCTTCCCGCTTTGATAATCAATATGAAATAGTTGCTGGTGTTTTTTCTAGAAATATAAAAAAATCTATAGAATTTGGTAAAAAAATAGGTTTAGAGGAAAGTAGATGTTACTCAAATTACAAATTAATGGCAGAATGTGAGGCAAAACTAAAAGATAAAATAGATGTTGTGTCTATAATGACACCCCCTGGTAGTCATCAAACAATTGCTGAAAAATTTATTGATATAAATGTTAATATTATATCTGACAAACCTTTTGCAGGTAATTTAATTCAGGCAAAAAGCCTTATTAAAAAAATAAAGAGTAATAAAAAAATTAAATATGCTTTAACTCATAATTATTCAGCCTACCCAATGGTCAGAGAGGCAAAAATGCTTATTGAAAAAGGTAAAATTGGTAAAATTGAGCATATTAATTTTGAATATATTCAAGATTGGACTGAGGGTAAAAAAATCAATCAAAAAAACTCAAAAAAAATATTTGGTTGGAAACTGGATAAAAAAATAGCTGGTAGCTCAACAGTCTTAAACGAACTTGGATCTCATGGTTATCATCTTGCTTTATATATATCGGGCCTAAAGGCAAAAAGAGTATTTGCAGAAATTGACCAAATTTCAAAAAAAATAAATATGGATAGTAACGCACAAGTAATGATTTGCTTTGAGAATGGATCAAAAGGAATTTTTTGGACTAGTTGTGTTGCAAAAGGTGGTGTTTATGGCTTGCGAATTAGAATTTTTGGCTCAAAGGGAAGTTTAGAATGGGTACAAAACGATCCAACATATTTAAGATTTAACCCATCAAGAGGAGCAGTTAAAATTCTTGAAAGAGGATTTCATAATGCAAACTTTTCAAAAAATTTCTCTAGAATTAAATATGGTCATCCAGAAGGATACCTCGATGCTTTTTCAAATATTTATAAAGAATTTGCAAAATCAATAAAATCAAAATCAAAAAATAGATATTTTTATCCCAATGAAAATGAAGGGCTAGAAACAGCAAAATTTATTGATGCTTGTAAAAAATCAAATCAAAAAAAGAAGTGGGTTAATTTATGATAAATGTTGCTTTAATAGGTCTTGGAAGAATTGGAATTATGCATGCTGAAAATTTAAATTCTCACAAAAATTTTAACCTCAAATATATATTTGATATTAATAAAACTCTTACAAGCAAACTATCCAAAAAACTAAATTCAACTCCAATCAATAATCCTCAAGAGGCATTCAGAGACAATACTATAAAAATTATTTTTATTGCTTCGAGTACTCCTACCCATATTAAGCTGATCGAGGAAGCTGCTAAACATAAAAAAATAATTTTTTGTGAAAAACCCCTAGATTTAAATATTGATAAAGTTAATAAATGTCTTAAAAAAATTAAAAGATATAATCCAAAAATACAATTAGGATTTAATAGAAGATATGACCCAGGTCATAGTTCAATTAAAAAAGATTTGCTAAGAGGAAAAATTGGTAGACTAGAGAAAATAATAATTACTAGTAGAGATCCAGCACCACCTTCTTTTGATTACCTAAAAGTCTCTGGTGGTATTTTTCATGATATGATGATTCATGATTTTGATTTGATAAGATTTTATTTACAAGATGATGAAATAGAAAATATTTATTCTAATGCTAGTAATATTTCTGACAAAAGATTTGATAAAATTAAAGATTATGAACTTGCTTCTTGTATTCTAAAAACTAAAAAAGGAGTTCAATGTATTATAACTAACTCAAGACACTGTAGTTTTGGATATGACCAACGTGTAGAATTATTTGGCTCAAAAGGAATGTTAATATCGGGTAATAAAAAAGAAAATGAGACAGAACTATTTACAAAAAAAACAACATCTCAAAAAAAACCGCTGTTAAATTTTTTCATTGATAGATATGTTGATGCTTATAGAAATCAATTAGATGAATTATTTTTATATTCCCAAAAAAAATCTAAACCAATTTCCAGTTATGAGGATGGCAGAAGGGCTTTAATAATTGCAAATGCTGCAAAAAAATCCTTAAAAATAGGTAAAAAAATTAAAATTAATTTTTAAATCAACCTCAAGGTGAATCAACCATAACGTTAACTGATTTTGTCATATTTACATCTCTGATTAATTTGAATAGCGTTCATTAATTAAATTTAACAAACAACACAAAGGAAAAGATAATGAAAACAATTTATAAATCTATTTTGGCTTTTGTTGCTTGGGTAATGTTATCAGTTTCTGCTTTTGCAGTAGACGTGATAGTAGTTTCTCACGGACAAGCTAACGACCCTTTCTGGTCTGTTGCAAAAAATGGTGTTGATACTGGCTGTAAAGATATGGGTATTTCTTGTAAATACACTGCTCCAGCTACTTTCGACATGGTAGAGATGGCTAAACTAATTGACAATGCTGTATCTCAAAAACCAAAAGGTATAGTGATTACTCTTCCTGATGCTGCGGCTTTAGGAAAATCAGTTAAAGCTGCGATCGCTGCAGGAATTCCAGTTATCTCAATGAATTCTGGTTCAGACGATTTTGCATCTTTAGGAATTAGCGCACACGTTGGTCAAACAGAGTTTGAAGCTGGTGTTGGTGGCGGAGAAAAAATGAAAGCCGCTGGAGGAAAAAAAGCACTATGTGTTAACCACGAAGTTGGAAACGTTGCACTTGATAGAAGATGTGCTGGTTTCAAAAAAGGATTTGGTGGATCAGTGGATATTTTAGGTACTTCAAATGACCCAACAGAAATTCAAAGTGCTGTTGCTGCGAAATTAAATGGTGGATACGACACTATTTTAACTTTAGGTGCAGGTCTTGCAGGTGAAGCTGCTCTTAAAGCTCTAAAATCAGCTGGAAAAGTTGGTGATATTAGACTTGGAACATTTGATATGTCTCCAGGTATGTTAAAAGCTGCTGCTGCAGGTGAAGTAGAGTTTTTAATTGATCAACAGCAATACTTGCAAGGTTATCTGCCAATTGCTATTTTTGGGCAATATATGAGATATGGAACAATGCCAGCAGGTGTAGTAATGACTGGTCCAGGTTTCGTAACTCCTGATAATGCTGCTAAAGTAATCAAGTGGGCAGCTCAAGGTTATAGATAAAATAGAAATCTAAAAAAGGCCTGATGAATTCATCAGGCCTTTTTTTTAATTTAACTCCTAATATTTGATGTCTGAAAAAGCCAAAAGCATTGCGTCTAAAAAAGATTTTAATCAAGATGAACGTTTAAAAAAAGTTTCAAATTTAAAAATTTTATTAAATCGCCCTGAATTAGGTGCGGTTGGTGGAGCGATTTTAGTTTTTATATTTTTTGGTATAGTTGCAGGTGACACTGGTATGTTTAGTGCATATGGAGCATTAAACTTTTTAGATGTTTCTGCAAATCTGGGAATTATAGCAATAGCAGCAGCAATGTTGATGATTGGTGGAGAGTTTGATTTATCAATTGGATCTATGATTGGATTTGCGGGAATTTGTATTGCAATTCCAGCGATTTATTGGGGTTGGCCCCTTTGGATTAGCATAATTTTTGCTTTTGCGATGGCTGTATTAGTTGGTTATTTTAATGGAATTTTGGTTGTAAAAACTGGCCTTCCCTCTTTTATTGTAACGCTTGCGATGCTTTTCATTTTAAGAGGTGCAACACTAGCAATTACAAGATTGATCACAGGCAGAACTCAGGTTCCAGGTTTAAGAGTTTTAATTGAAAATGATCCAATTGCATGGATGTTTGCAACAGATACTTTTAAATGGCTTTTTACATGGCTTGGATCAATGAATTTAATTGCCTTAAGAACTGACGGTACACCATTGGCAACAGGAATTCCTCCATCAGTAATATGGTTTATTGCAATAACATTATTTGCAACATGGATATTGATGAAAACAAGATATGGAAACTGGATATTTGCTTCTGGTGGTGACAAAACAGGTGCAACTAATGTTGGAGTTCCAGTTGGAAGAGTAAAAATAAGTTTGTTTATTGGAACTGCAATGGCGGCTACCCTATTTGCAACCATCCAAGTTTTAGATGCTGGTTCAGCTGATACAATGAGAGGAAATTTAAAAGAACTTGAGGCTATTGCAGCTGCAGTTGTTGGTGGATGCTTGTTAACTGGTGGTTATGGATCGGCTATAGGTGCTGCTTTTGGGGCTTTGATATTTGGCACAGTTTCAATGGGGATATTTTATACAGATGTTGATACTGATTGGTTTAAAGTTTTCTTAGGTGCAATGATGTTAATTGCTGTTGTGTTTAATAATTATATTAGAAAAAAAGTTACTGAGAATAAATAATGTCTGAATATTTAATTGAGTTTAATAATATCTCTAAATATTTTGGAAAAGTAATTGCTTTAAAAGATGTCACCATGAAATTAAAAAAAGGTGAGATTATGTGTCTATTAGGTGATAATGGAGCGGGTAAGTCAACTTTGATTAAAACTCTAGCTGGTGTTCATAAACCTGACGAAGGTGAAATAATCATAGAAGGAAAAAAAACTGTATTCGACTCTCCTAAAGATGCATTAGATATGGGTATAGGAACTGTTTATCAAGATTTAGCATTAGTTTCTCTAATGAGTGTAACGAGAAATTTTTTTATGGGTAGAGAGCCCTTAAAGGGTATTCCACTTTTCAAAACCTTTGATATGGAAAAAGCAGATAAAATTGCCGCTGAAAAAATGGGTCAGATTGGAATTGATGTAAGAGATCCATCTCAAGCAGTAGGTACAATGTCTGGTGGTGAAAGACAATGTTTGGCAATTTCTAGAGCAATATACTTTGGTGCAAAAGTGTTAGTTTTAGATGAACCAACTTCAGCATTAGGAGTTCATCAAGCTTCGATGGTATTAAAATATGTTGTTAAAGCTGCTTCTGAGGGTTTAGCAGTTATATTAATTACTCATAACGTTCATCATGCTTATCCTGTTGGAAATAGTTTTACAGTTTTAAATAGAGGAAAAAGTTTAGGTACATTTAATAAAAAAGATATTAGTAGAGAAGAATTATTAAGCATGATGGCAGGTGGTGAGGAATTAAAAAAACTTGAAGTTGAATTAAAAGAAATGGATAGATTGGCTAAAATTTAAGCGATCAAAAAATTATTTACTTCATAGGTTCCATTATCTAATGATGGTCCCCACTTACCATTGATGAATTGTCCAAATTTTTCTTACATAACTTGATAAACTAAAGGTTGAATAAATTTTTTAATAAAACTTTAATAGATCGCTTTTAACAAATATGTTTTAATTATTTCAATTTAATAAAGAAAAGGAAATAATATGAAATTTGTTATTTTAGGGAAGTATACTGAACAGGGGTTAGGTGGTTTTGTAAAAAACCCCTCAGATAATAGACAAGAAGCAGCCAAAAAAATTACAGAGGCAGCAGGAGCAAAACTCATAGAGATGATGACTTTAAGAGGTGCTTATGATTTTATCGCTATTGTTGACGGACCAAATTTTGAAACAGCTGCAGGAATGAAAATGTTAATGGAAGCAACTGGAACTATTAAAGATATGACAATTATGGAGTCAGTTGATTTTAATAAAGCTGCTGAAATTGCATCAAAAGCTGCTGCATCTTATAGACCAGTAGGTAAATAAACTTTTATTTTACTATTTTTAAAAAAGTATAATAATTAGGTGTAATAATAGAAATTTTAATCTTTATTGTTGCACCTAAAAAATGAAAAAATTTAAATATTCAGAAATTACTCCAGAAAAAGTTTATAACAAAAGAAGAGAATTTGTTAAAAGTCTCGGACTAGGTCTAGGTTCATTAACCTTAAGTACAATG
>Ga0181570_10001238_pt1 | contig 22274 bp, 7 predicted proteins | sample 101ome_18_FD_148667 | JGI IMG/M metagenome (GOLD analysis project Ga0181570, IMG submission 148667) | Coastal salt marsh microbial communities from the Groves Creek Marsh, Skidaway Island, Georgia - 101406AT metaG (spades assembly) | ecosystem: Environmental > Aquatic > Marine > Intertidal zone...
AGAACGACTCGCGAAAGCTCGAAGTCGAAGTTTCTTTTGAACGCGTGCGCTTTGTGCATTCGGACAACATGAGCGAAGCTCCAGCTCAGGCTTCGGCCAACGACCCGACGGATTTCAAGAACGAGGACAATGTGAAACGATTCGTTCGACCGAACCGTTGGCTCTCTCTCGATATCGCGGGCGTTCCGGTACGTTTCGAAACGCGCGCGCGCAGTGTGATGTCTGACGATTTCTTTTCGCGGCGGTGAACGCATCGCGTTCGAAGAGACGGGGCTTCATGAAACAACTTACACCTTGTAGCGCGGAAAGAAAGATAGACTCCTCCATCTCGTTTCAACCCGATGGTGGTCACGCGTACTGACTTTTGCGAACTCGATGCGCGCGCACACAGATGCTTCGTATCAACTGGGTCTCCAGTCTTTTAGCGTCTCTCGCCTTGTGGACGTTCATCGTGTGGAACCTCTCCGACGGGGGTTCTAACGACGACGCGCACAGATCCATGTCTTGGGTGACGACGAACTGGACCTGGTTCTACATCGTCACGCAAGATCTTTGGTTCATGTTTATTTTGTGGATTTTATTCACGAAGTACAAGGACGTCAAGCTCGGTCGCGATGACGAAGAACCGGCATTCAGCGATTACGAATGGTTTTCCATGCTTTTCGCTTGCGGTATCGGCGTCGGCTTGTACAAGTTTGGAGTCGCAGAACCGATGTACTACTACCGTGGCGTTGATTACGCTTACTTGCCCAATAAAATTCCAATCGTGAACGATGACCAAAAGGCTCAACAAGCTATTTTCCTCACTTTGTTCCACTGGGGTTTGCACGGCTGGATTCCATACGTTCTCGTCGCAATGACGTTGGGAGTTGTCTGCTACCGCAACGGCAAGCCTATGACCATCCGCTACGCGTTCTACCCGCTCTTGGGTGAAAATGTCAACGGTTTGCTCGGCGATTGCATCGACGCGCTTTCTATCGCTACCACAACTTTTGGTGTGTGCACTTCTCTCGGTCTTGGCGTCGATACCATCATCAACGCCATGGCTCGATTGAACCACAACGTTGACGTCACGAGTGAAACGACAAAGATTTTGATCATCTGGGTCATCACCGCCGTCGCGTGCACCTCCGTTGTCCTTGGTCTTAAGAATGGCATCAGAGTACTCTCGAAGGTTACCTTCGGGATTGGTCTCATCTTCTTGGCTGGTTTGTACGCTGCTGACAGTCCCTTCTTCTTGCTCAACTCTTTCGTGCAGTCGTTTGGCTACTACATGCAGTGGGTGACGCAAGTCGGCTGGGATTGCGATACCTGGCCCATGCTCACCGCCGTACTCACTGGTGACACAACCTGGAAGGGCCACACGTGGAAGGATCTTACATGGGGTAAGACGAGCTCCACGGATGCTATCGCCGATGCTATTAATGCAGCCGGAGGTAACGGTTTGACAGAAGCGCAACTGAACGAGATGTGGGGCGAAAGAACGTCTGACAAGTTCATGGACGACTGGACCATCTTCTACTGGGGATGGTGGATCTCTTGGGCCCCATTCGTCGGCATGTTCATCGCGAGAATTTCCCGCGGAAGAACTATCGGGCAAATGATCAAGGGCGCATTCATCGCGCCGATCACTTTCGGTTTCTTCTACTTGACGACTCTCGGTTCTCTCGGCATCAAGATGCAACGCGTGGCGGAACTCGCCCTCGGAGATGAGAATTCGGTTGGATGGAACTCCTTGGCGGCGAGTGCAAGCACCACAGACGGCGTCACCAGCTACAGCAATGTTGTGAACTGCACCGATATGGGATATGTCGGCTCTTCGCCATCTACGGCTGCCGCCAAGGCGCTCGCCGAGCATGGGTACTATGCGCTTGCGTGCAGAGGTGCCGACGATCAAATCCTCGACCTTGTCGAACCGTATGGCAAACTCGCCACTCTCTTCAAGCTCATGATTTTGGTCGCCGTTATCCTCTACTTCATCACATCGAGTGATTCTGGTTCCTATGTCGATGATCTCATCTCTGCCAACGGCTATGAAAATCCGCCAGTCTTGCAAAAGATTTACTGGGCGTGCACCGAAGGCGCTCTTGCGACGGCTTTGCTCGTCGGTGGTGATTTGAAGATGGTTCGCGGCGTCTCCATCGTCGCTGGCTTCCCGTTCACCATGGCGCTCAACTTTATGGCTATATCTCTCTGGCGTGCGCTCAAGGAAGAACTGGGTGACGTTGAAATGAAGCAAAAGAGAAAGGGCTTCAACACGTGCATATGGGATTTCCTCGAAGCGTACAACCCGGAAACAGCTACTGCTTCTGCTCCAGATGCCAAAACCCGAGTCATCGCTTTCGTCAAGAGCTTCGTCTTCCCGTTCGACGCGGTCAAAAAGATCAAGGTTGCTGTCGGAACTGAAGAGAAGGTTGCCATGCTCAACGGCGCCGTCGTCACCGGTCTCTTGTGGACCTGGTTCGGCTGCTTGTGCGCCACGGGCACCGGTTACAACACGACGACTATTGCGTGGACTATGTACTTCATCATGATCTTCTGCATCGCCTCCATGCGCAGAGAGCTTCGCGAGAAGCGCAACGTCATCGGAAACTGGTTTGAAGATTACTGCTGCGCCGCGGCGTACCCGTTCGCGCTCGCGCAACTCGAGCACGAGGCTGAGAACGATTCAAAGCTCGCGTAAAGCGACGCAAGTAATCATCGTCAAGATTTCTTGCGCGATATTCGGCTCTTTTACTCTTACACCACCAGAAAAAAACCAAATATCCAAATATAGCACTATTAAGTGTCATTGGACGCACCTCTTATGCCACCGTCATCACAGACTATGGCAGTGAGGCGCGCGTGTTTAAAACGACTTGGAATTGTTCACGCGTTGCTATTTGTGTTGTTGAAAATAATATTGGCGAGTTGACCTCGCTCTAATTTTTGATGTTGGATCACTTTTACTCCTTTTAATACTTTTAATAAAATATTGTCCCTTATTTACGAACGTTCGACCGTTCCCGCGAAGCAGCGCGATGCGATTTCGTTCTCTCGCGGGCGCGTCGTCTTCGCGCGCTTCACATAGAAATTTCAAACTTTCCAGAGACAGCCAGAGCAGAAGAACGTGACACTCCAGTCACCGACGCCGCGGAGACGACGACGACGACGACGACGACGGCGGGATAAAACGTGATGACGAAAGACGTCACGATGCGCGTATCGGGCAGTCGTCTCGCCGCGTGTCCCGTGTGCGACAAGTCTGTGCACGTCGCCCTCGTCGCCATGCATGTCGAACGTTGCCTGACGATGAATGCGACGACGAGCGCGAGCGATGCGGGGGTGGGAACGGCGTCGCTGACGACGACGACGACGACGACGACGACGACGACGACGGACACCGGGCGGAGAGGAGAGCGGCAGGACAGCAGGGATCGAGAGAACGAGGGAGACGCTCGTCGTGCGTCAGAGGCGTCGGCAACAGGCAGAAGCGGCGGAGTGTTGAAAGAACTCGCCGCGGCTCGACGGGCGAGCGCGGCGCGAGAAAGCGCGAGCCCGAGCGTGGGTGTAGATTTGAAGCGTAGAAGAATTGCGTTGGCTGATGCGACGAACGCGCAGGGTGGTGTCATGAGGGGCTTTGTAAAGGCTATCGGTGCGACTGTCGTTCGCTCGGGCATGGACGCGGCTACTCAGACTGAAAACGACGATGATGGACCGAACGGGCTCTGCGCCGATAACGACGCCACCGTTGACGAGGTCGACGTGGAGAAGGTCGTGCAAGACGTCGAGGGTGGCGAGCCTTCGAGCGTCGTGTTTGATTTGAGAGTCATGTCTGGTAATCACGAAGAGTGCGGAATTTGTCTCACGGCGTTTGACGACGACGACGGAGTCGTGCGTCACATGTTTTACCCTTGCCAGCACGTCAGACAATGCGGAGAATGCGCACAAAGGGTTTGGCAGGTCCCCAAGGCGAAGAGGCGCTGTCCTTGGTGCAAGTCAAAAATTGAAATTCGTCCTCGTCCGTTCAAGCCATTTCTATAGTTACAAAACGCCACTCCACAGCGTAGCGGCAGCTACGAGCTACACACAGTTAGAATCCCCCTAGTACTAGTACATGTATTGCGATCACTTAGCATTTACTTCACATCATCAGCATCACCATCATCTCGGCCAGAGCATGCAGACTAGCACGCCGACGACGGCTATGCTGGCTCCAATGAAGTCCCCAGCGTCGGGTGTGAAACCGTCAACCAGCGCGCCGAAAGCGTAACTCAAAGCGATGAAAAACCCCCCATAAACTGCCAAAGCGCGCCCAAAGTCATCCATTGGCATGGCGACGAACGTACATCCGTACGCGAAGAGCGTTACCGCGCCAGCCACGGCGTACAAGGCGTGCTGCTTCAGACGGAACGTTTTCCACACGAGATAGCATCCACCAATCTCAGCGAAACCGGCGAGAATAAATAACCCTATGGCGAGCGCTATTCGAGCCGCCGTCCACTTTTCGCTCATGATGCCAGACGAGTGGAGGCTTGATGCTCGAGCAAAGAAACGACGTGTGACGTCTCTTCACCTTCACTCGTGAAGGTGAAGAGTGAAGTGTTATCAGCGCGACTCGGTCAACTACAGCTTTTTCAATTTTCGTACAAAGTCGCTCAACTACAGTACGAGTACACGAATTGTCTACTATTGTTGCATCGCTTTGAGGAGTGAATCGCCGCTCGCTTCGCTCTCCGCGACCACGACGCTCTCGCGCACGTATCGAACCTCACCTTGACCGTCTACGTCCGCAGCGCACGAATCAGGACAGGTGAACACGCACACGGTTTGCCAATCCCACGCCAGAAGCTCTTCCTCGGACGCGAGGTAACTTTTGTCACCTTTATACATACCGACGGCATCCTCTACGTCGCGCAGAAGCGCGGGCGTGAACTGGAGCTCGCACACGCATGACGCACCGCATTGAGAGCAGTTCGGAGGTTGCGGCGGCGACGCGTTTGGCCATAAAAACTTCATACCCTTGGCCTCGTACCGCATGCATTGGTCTGGAGCTCGCTGCAGGCGCTTGTTAAACTTGAGATATGCAAAGTCGACGTTTGTCGCTGCTGCAGATTCGTACGTTTCTGCACCCCATTCTGTGTCGGCTTCCACATCGTGCGCCGCCGTGACTTCGTCCACCGACATGCCTTCCCGCTCGGCGTACTCTGCCAGAAGCTCTGCCACTCTCGAAGCATCTTTGCTCGAAAGTTCTTTCGTGGGCATTGGTTCGCTATCCGCCACGACGTAGTACTCCACCAGTTGCCTGGAGCACGCCGCGTTGTAAGCTTTGCGCACGGCTTTCGCTACGGCGTCTTCGTTATCCGTCTTCGCGCTCGCCTTTTTGGTCGTCACTGAAGACGCGCTCGCACTCGCGCCGCCCGTGCTGGTCGCCAACATGGCATCTAATTCCGCCGCGAGAGCGTCCGTGTCGTCGCCGTCACCGCCACCGCCGCACCATTCGCTCGCTTCTGGATTATCCCAGTCGTCGACCATCGCCGGCGCCAACTCGACGACGCCGGTGGACGCGGGGACGCGCGTCGCGTCCGCATCCACCGAATCGGCAACCATGGCGGCGTCTTTCGCGCCCGCGCCGTTGACGTCGTCCTCGCCTCTCGAATTCGCTTTTTGTCCGCGAACGCACACCCAAGACTTGCCGCCGCACGCCGAACGAACGCACGCGTACACGTAAAGCGCGCGCTCTCGAACCGACGAAACCGGCGCGTACGTCTGCGCTACCAGCGTCATCGTCTCGCCGCATCGCTCGCACGACACGAACAGCTCGCGCGCCGCCCTCTCCACAGCCGCATCTTCGTCCAAACCCTTCCCTTCACCCGTCGACGCGTCGTCAACGATCGGTACCGGTGCGCCGCCAACCTTGTGCGTTTCGTGCGTCATCCCATCGCTCTCTCGCTTCGCCAACCTCCCGGCGTAGCACACGGCAACGAGATCATCAATCTCGACGTCATCCAAGGAATCCACGTCGGAATCTTCGCCCGCATCGGCGGCGGCACCCGCACGCATCGCGACGCCACCCGAGACGACGCGTGCGGCGAGAGTGAACGAAAAGCGCCAAAGTTTGACGCCAAGTTCGTCGTTCGTCGCTCATCGCATGCGACGCCTCGCGTCCGGGTCCACGCGTCTCGGAAGGATGGTGATCGCGCGCGGTGGTTTCGTCTCCACCTCTTCGTCGGTGAACGCGACGACGAAGACGACGTGCGCGTACGCGACGAAGAGGAGAACTGAGCGAGTTTTGCGTTTTTCAACGACGACGAAGAGTACGACGTCCGGTGCGAGTGCGGATGAGCGACGCAAGGTGATGGTGATCACGGGACCGACGGGTGCGGGTAAATCGGCGCTGGCGATCGAGCTCGCGAGTAGGCTTCGGGGCGGTGGAGAGATTGTATCGTGCGACAGCGTGCAAATTTACAAGAGTTTGGACGTCGGCAGCGGCAAGGTGACGACGAGCGAAAGAGAGCGCGTGAGACATCACATGCTCGACGTGAGAGAGGTTGAGGAGGAGTGCGACGCGGCTGCGTATTACGACGCCGCTTTGGAATGCTTGGATGACATACACGCGCGCGGAAAGACAGCCATCGTCGTGGGTGGGTCTGGTATGTATTTGCGTTGGCTGGTAAACGGCAAACCTTCGGCGCCAAAGTCCACCGAGGAGAGTCGTCGACGCGCAGAGGCTGATGTGTCCGCGGCAAAGGAAAGAGGCGGGTGGAAAGCGGCGGTGGTCATGCTACGAGACGCGGGCGATGCGCACTCGGCGGAAACTTTGAGTGAAAACGATTGGTATCGTCTCACGAGGGCGTACGAAATTGTCACCGAGACGGGCCGGGACGTGCGGCAATTTTCTTCGACGCCGGATGCGCGATTTGATTTCAGGTGTTTCTTCCTCTCGGTTCCTAGACTAGATTTGTACCGACGCATAGATGATAGAGTAGAGTCAATGGTTTGCGATGGGATGATGGAAGAAGCGGCGTGGATGTTGGACCGGGGAATAGCGCCCGGTGGGAACACGGCCGCTCGATCGATTGGTTACAGACAAGCCATGGAGTACTTGGATCGCTTGAGGTCTGACAGAGCGACGCTCGGGGAGGAAAGCCTCTTGGCATTTCTAGAAGAAACGCAAAAGGCAACTCGATCGTACGCGAAGCGCCAGTTTACGTGGTTTCGGGGCGAACCAGAAGGCAAGTACGCGTGGATAGACATGTCAACGGATCGCGAGAGCGTCGTGCGCGACGTTTTGGAAAACTTTGAGCGCGAAGAGCACGGCGGCGGTCGCGAGAACCTCGGTAACGTCTCTAGGGAGGTTGAAAACGAACTCAAGCGGTACAAGGTGGATATGAAGCGCTTGAAAAATCCAATAGAACTCCGAGGTGTTATTGATAGGATTAGAAGATTGTTGTAATTTGCAAAGAAAGTCACGTTTGTTCGGTCAACTTTTCCGCTGACAGAGCAGTCTCACCAGACGCTTCTTCGGCGACGTCGTCGGTTTCAAGAGTGGACGAGGCGTCTTCGCTCGGCGAGTCGACGACGTCCTCAGAGTCCAATTCGGTCGCCATAGCTGGCGCCAGGCACGTTTGATCATCCTCTCGCGCGTCTTCTGTTTCCTTTGTGGACGCGACGAGCTCCTGCGTTGGCGCGTCGTCCGCGACGTCGATGGCCTTTTCAACCTCAACTTCTTCGACAGGTTCCTTGACCTTGATGGCGTCTGTCATCGCCGTCTTCGTCATCGTCGTCGTCGTCGTCGTTATCGTCGCGTCCAAGATGCCGCTCTTCAAATCGACGAACGCTCTCGCGTGTTCGAGGCTTTCCTCTGGGTACTCGCTCGCCAAGTACTCCAAAATGTATTTGACTGGAGCGCTCGGCCTTTGCTTGAAACACCCCGTCATCAAGTCTCGAAACAATTCGTCGACTTTGCTCTCTTTCGCGTACCGTTCGAGCTCCTCAATCATCGTCCCCCTTCCTCTCGCTCTGTCCTCCGCGTCGCGCTCTGCGTCGCGCCTCAGTCGTGGTCCTCCTTCCAAAAACAAAAGTCAAACGCTTCTAATTTTAGCGATATGAATCGTCAACCAGTTTCGTGTCGCTCGAATAAATGTCAACACGACGACCGACGCGTCACAGCGCGACGCCGCGATGGACGACGGTTGCGCGAACGCGGAAGACGCGCGCGTCGCGTGGATTGAACGCTTGGCGCGACAGTTGTGCGATCGCGGCGTCGTGGATGGGTACGCCGAGGGAGCGGTCTCTGACGTCTTGGACTTTTTGGACAATGGGATGGGAACGGTGCTCGTCATCAAACTGCGAGCGTCGACGACGACGGTACCGACGACGAGGACGAGGACGAACACGGTGGCGGCGACGACGCGAGAGAAGAACGATTCGTTGAACCGCGGCGGCTTTTTGGGCGACATTACGAACGCACCGCGAGTGATCTCCGAGCGCGTCGTGGAGACGCCGCGGGAAGAAGACGGCGCGCTATGCGACGCAACGACTGAGACTGAGACCGCGACGCGAGAGATCGTCGTGGCAAAGGGAGACGAAATCGCGGATAGTAGTCAAGATCCTGTGATCTTCATAGTGCGACCGGACGACGAAGAGGAGCGTTTGAGCGTAGAGGCTCTTTCAACGTCTTTGCATGGGTACTACTCGCGAGGCGCGAGCTTGAGCGGACTAAACGCGACGCTCGAGCATCTCTTCGCCCCGGCGCTCGCTGCGAGCGAAGAATCAGTGAATCGTTCATTCGCACAACACATCCAGGAGTTTTTGGAACAAATTTCGTCGAAGCGTGTCGATTCAGTCGGTGCGCTGCAGACGCCGCTACCGAATGAAACGAGAGAGATGAAAACGGTGGATCCGGGAGTGGCGAGCGAAGACGAGGAATACGTCAATCAGATTGAGGGCGCGCTCACCGAGTGGTGTGCCTACATGTCCGCGGCAAAGGCGAGAAATTCAGGCGAAAAGCGAGGAGGCGATGGCAAAGGCGGGGAATTGGATCCAATCGGGGAGATTCAAATCTGGCGCGAGAGACATGACGAGTTGCTCGGGTTGATCACGCAACTCAAGGATCCGTGCATGACGAACGCGGTTGAGGTGCTACGACAGTACGTGAGGAAACGAGGCAAAACGGATGCATCTCATCGTGTGGGGCGACTTGTATCTACCTACAGCTCGCTTGAGGTTGATCTCGCGCAGCTATTCGACGAGTGCAAAGATAACGTCAAGTTTTTACTCGCGCTGGAGAGTCATTTTAAAGTGCTAGCTGAGGATCCACTGTCCAACGTGCTTCAGGGCATCTCTCCGACCTTGCGAGCGTTGAGAATGATTTGGACGATATCGCATCATTACAACGACGACTCTCGCATGGGTTCTTTGCTCATGAGCTTATCCGAGCTGCTCGTTCGACGCGTGAGAGGCGCTGTTCATTATCAAGAATTGATTGTTCGAATTGTCCATGGCGATCGCGCCGATGTCGTACTGGAGCAAGTTCGGCTTTCCAGCGAAATCCTAAAGGCGTGGAAAAGTGAATACTATAGAACGCGAGATGACATAGCGCGATCAAACAGGGAATCGAGATGGGAGTTTGACCGCGATCGATTATTCGCGCGGACGGATCATGCCGCCAAGTTGTGCGACGAATTCATCGAAATGACAATAGTGGTCAAGGATTTGAAGACGTTTCTCACGCCTCGGCTCACTGCGATGACGCTCGAATCGGATGCAATCGTCGATATTGCTGAAAGAGTCGACGCTCTGTGTTTATCGATAGAAATTTCAAAGGTTGATGCGTTTGATCCATCGCAGCAAGGAGAATGGAAGTCGATTTTTAAATCATTCACAGTTGAGAAATCGAGGATAGAAAACGCGCTGTGCAGCTTCATCGACGCGTGTTTCAAACGCTTGCGCAACAGCTCATCAGCCTTTGAGCTCGTGAGAGGACTCAAATCTGCCATGGAGAGCGGCGTCGAGTCGTCTTGCGTTGGTTCCACTCACAAAACGTTGAGCACTCAAATCCTGAGCAAGACACAGGACGTGTTGGAGCAGTTCTCAAGAGAGCTAGATGCGGCGCGGCACGCGTTCAACGCGCGTCGACGCTTTCCACCTACATTTCGCGATCAGCCTGGTATAAGTGGCTCGATAAATTGGGTCCGAACGCTATTTTATAGATTACGTCTCACAATGAGGCTTTTCAGCGCTTCGATGACGGATCAACCGAGTGTCAAGAAAACGCCGTTAGCGCAGCAAGTTGAAGCTAAATTCCGCGCGCTAGCGAAGCTTGTCATGAATTATGAAAAGCAGCGATTAACTGCATGGAAGGAAGAGGTTGAGTCTTCAATGGTGCATTTGACCGAACCCATCTTGACGTGCGGTCCGAATGGTGATTTCGTGGTCAACTTCAATCCGGCGCTGATGCGGTTGATGAAAGAAGCACGAAACTTGGAGCGCCTAGGCGTTGACATCCCGCAAGAGGTTCGCGGAGTCGCTTTACAATCTGAAAAGTATGCGAATTATCAGTGTTCACTGACGAAGCTCCTCGGGCGTCGACGTTCCGTTCTCAACTCACTCACGCCTTTGGAGCGCGAACTACTCAATCTTCGCATCAAGACGATGAATTCATCATCGATACGCAAAGGTTGTAAAATGTTCAACTGGAACTCGCTCAGTATACCCCAGTTTTTGGCTGCTTGCGTTCGAGATCTTGACGATTTCGAGGTGCTATCGAAGAGTGTTCGCGCCAATGCGTCTGAAGTAGAGCGAATCATCAAAGACATTTCAAACCACGATTTGTTCAAGCCGACATTTTTCACCGCGCCTGATCAGGCGTGCGACAGCTTTGAGTTTTTATCAAAAATCGCCGCGCACAGTAAAGCGGGTGTGCATTCGATCAGGACGATGTACTCGACCATCATGCGCCTGTTGCTCAAGATTGAAGAGACGACGTTTGGATCCTCGAGTGGACGCGTTGAGAGCATCAAACAGTATTACGCGCACTGGGAAGAAGAAATTTATTGCGCCCTCGTGAACGCCGCCGAGAGAGCAATTTTCAACATTCAGGATTGTTTCGATCAACCATCCATCTCTGGTGCGAGCGCATTCAAAATGAAGATTGTCGTTCACGCCGGCGAAATAACGTGTGAGCCTCCTCGCAGTGAGCTCGTTGATGCTGTGCACAACGCTGCAAAATCCATCGTAGAGAATATGGGTACGCTGGGTCGTTGGATGGATGGAACGTGCGTCGAATTCCCGCCTCGTCAGAATTCTCAGGAAGAAAATCTTAGTCTCTCAGCGCTGCTCGCGATCCAGCTCGGTCAAGAAAACGCGTCGACCCGCCCAATGTATGACTTTTCCGAAGAAGTCATGGCGCATGACCGAATACAGCGCGCTTTCACAGCCCTGAGCAAGTCGACCGAGCTCTTCGAGCGACGAATCGGAGGCGAAATAGAACGCTGGAAAGCTTACCAGGACCTCTGGAGAGAAAACACCTCTGCGTTCGCGAGAGAATACAAGGCTAACCGAAACGCGCTCCAGTTACATCGCTTATTGATGAGTTACGATCGGATAGCAACCTCGATAACGCGCGAACACGGCGTGCAGATTGCCGGCGTATTTATACAAGTGCAAGAAGTCACGAGTCAAATCGAAGAACGGTGCCGCGCGTTGATACTTGAAGTCATGCAAGCGACGTGTACTGATGACAATGAACTCGTTGATGGGTTGCTTGAAGCGTTGGACGCACGTAAAAATGTTGTGAACGGCGACATTGAGGACTTGGACAAGACGACGAAATTTTTACATGCATTCAAGGATTTGCACGGCGACACTACGACGGAAATGCTGGCCCGGGATATCAATGCGTGCTTTGATGTGCGCTCGTCTTTTGGATACGCGCATCGCGATGAAGATAAGAGCCGAGCCAGTTCTATCGAGAGTATATTTACCGAGCTAAAAAGGCAATCACTTCACGTCTTGAAGAAATGCCGCACAACCATCGAAGTGTCCAAGTCTGAGCTCGCTCGCAAAATGAAAAACTTCAAGGATGACATCGGTGCCTTTCAGGCGAGACTGCGTAACGAAGGCCCCACGAGCGCGGGATGCTTAGAGAGTCTCGAAAGAGGTCGGAGTGCCTTTGATTCGTTTAAAGAGGAATTTGCCGGAATGCTCGAAGCTTTGGATTGTCTGCGTCAAGAAGAAAGTGTTTTTGGTGTCGCTCACGTGCCGATTGACAATCTCGATGCGCTGCAGTATGATTTTACGTGCATGCTCTCCATATTCGCCTGTCGAGATGCGTTTGTCGATAAACTCAAGCTTGTTTTGCAAAATTGCATTTCGGAGACGAGTGGAGCTGATTTGATTTCATCGCTCATCGAAGTTGGACGCGGCGCGATTATGTCGCTTCCAACTGGATTTCGCTCACACAAATTGTTCATCGCCGTCAGCAAAGAAATTGAAGCTGTAGAGACCAATTTTTCTTTGATAGACATGATGAAAATGGATTCTATACGTGTGCGCCACTGGCAGAAAGTTTTCGAAGTTGCAAACGTCGAGGAAGAGATGGACTCGTCAAAGATGTCCATCAAAGAATTCATGGATATGAAACTCGACGAGCAAGCCGAGCAGGTTCGCGATGTTGTAGCGGCTGCAGAAAAGGAACAGAAAATTGACAATGATCTCTCAGAGATTCATCGCACGTGGAAAGAAATGCGTTTTGACATACGGCCATATGCTAAAAGCAAGAACAAGAAACATTCCCAGCCAACGCACGTGCTGTGCTCGGTGGAGGACATCACGCTGTGCATAGAAGACACAGGATTGACTCTGCAAAGCATGGCCGCCAGCCGGTACGTCGATCCTTTCATCGAGACTGTGCGTGAATGGCAAGAGAAACTTGCCCTCATGGCCAACGTCTTGCAAGTATGGATGGATACGCAACAGCGTTGGATGTACTTGCTGACCATATTTGGTCACTCTGACGACATCAGAATGCAGTTGCCAAAAGAAGCCGATCGATTTGACAATATCGATTCCGAGATTAGAAAACTCATGTCGGAAACACTCAAAACCAAGTTTGTTCTCGAGACGTGCAAATCTGAGGGTCGGTTCCAGACTCTGACCAGTCTGCGGGGGGAACTTGAAATTTGTCAAAAGAGTTTAAGTCAGTACTTGGATACGAAGCGCGACGCGTTCCCCAGATTCTTTTTCATTTCAGACGAGGAACTGCTATCCATTTTGGGCGCATCTGATCCAGTCATGATTCAAGAGCACATGCTAAAACTGTTTGACAACTGCGCAAAGCTGTTATTCTCGTCAGATAAACAGTCGGTTGTGGGTATTGTTTCGGCGGAGGGCGAATCGTTCTTGTTAAAGTATCCCGTCAAGATACAAGGCCCCGTCGAATGCTGGATGGATGCCGTTGAAAAAGAAATAAAAGCAACGCTCAAGTCGATGTGCAAATACGGCGTCGCAAAGTACATGACGACCGAGCGCACGGTGTGGATAAAGGAACAGCTTGGAATGATAACTCTTGTGGGATCACAAATCTGGTGGACGTGGGAGACGCGCCAAGTTTTCCAATCGATCAAGTCCGGTGATAAGTTGGCGATGAGAGATCACGGCGCTCGACTTTCATCAAAACTTGAAGATCTTACGAAAATGGTACGTGGGGATCTCACCTCTTGCGAACGAAAGAAGGTTAATACCCTGATTGTGATAGAAGTACACGCTCGGGATATCATTGAAAGTTTCGTGAAAGACTCGGTGTTGGACGAGACGGACTTTGCTTGGGAGTCGCAACTGAAATTCAAGTGGGATCGAGATGCCGGAGACATCGTTATAAATCAGTGTAAAGGCGAGTTCAGATACGGTTACGAGTACATGGGTCTCAATGGAAGACTGGTCATCACCGGATTGACGGATCGATGCTACATCACGCTCACGACGGCGCTAAGTTACAAGCTCGGAGGCGCACCTAGTGGACCAGCTGGGACAGGTAAAACTGAAACGACGAAGGATTTGGCCAAGTCAATGGGACTCTTGTGTGTTGTGTTCAACTGTGGCGAAGGCTTGGACTACAAAGCCATGGGTGCCATTTTCAGTGGTCTCGTTCAGTGCGGGGCGTGGGGATGTTTCGACGAATTCAACAGAATAGAGGCAGAGGTGCTGTCAGTCGTTTCATCGCAAATCAAACAGATACAAGAGGCACTCAAAGCAAAGGTTAGCAGATTCCAGTTTGAGGGCAAGGAAATCAAATGCAATCCGAGAACTGGTGTCTTCATAACCATGAATCCTGGATACGCCGGTCGAACAGAGCTTCCAGACAATCTCAAGGCTCTCTTCCGTCCCGTCACGATGATTGTACCCGATCTGGAGCAAATATGCGAAATCATGCTGTTCAGTGAAGGTTTCAATGCCGCTAAAACTCTCGCTCGGAAAATGACAATGCTTTACAGACTGGCCAGGGAGCAACTGAGTAAACAGTCGCATTACGATTTCGGTTTACGCGCTTTGAAATCTGTTCTTGTCATGGCTGGATCTTTAAAGCGCGATTCGCCGGAGCTTCCTGAGGATGTCGTACTCATGCGAGCCTTGCGCGATATGAATCTACCGAAATTTGTTTACGATGATGTTCCATTGTTTCTCGGTTTGGTTGATGACTTATTCCCAGGCTTGTCGTGTCCTCGCGTGCGCTACGAGTCGCTCAATGGTTTCATAGAGCGAGACCTTGAGGAAAATGGCTACGAAGTGTTGAGAGAACCGGGAGAGCAAGTTGACAAAATAGTCCAACTCTATGAAACTATGCTGACACGACACACGACGATGCTCGTCGGAGGCACGGGAGGTGGTAAGACGGTAATGATTGAGACAATTGCTCGAGCGCAATCCGCCATGGGACATAATACAAAACTTTACGTTCTGAACCCAAAGGCTCAAAATGTTTCGGAATTGTACGGTGAACTGGATCCCGATACACGCGATTGGACGGATGGTCTCCTTTCAAATATTTTCAGGGACTGCAACAAACCTCTCGCTGCTGGTCGGGAAAAAGATTTCAAATACATTGTTTTCGATGGAGACGTTGACGCTGTGTGGGTTGAGAATATGAACAGCGTCATGGACGACAATCGCCTTTTGACCCTGCCAAATGGAGAACGCATTCGACTTCAAGACCATTGCAAGTTACTGTTTGAAGTCGCAGACTTGAAATACGCTTCTCCAGCTACGGTGAGTAGATGCGGCATGGTGTACGTCGATCCCAAAAACTTGGGATATAAACCATTCCTTACAATGTGGAATCGTGGAGTGCACGCCAAGTATCGATCCATCACGAAGACTCTATGCGACAAGTATATGGCTAAAATGGAAGCTTTCTGCTTCGAAGGTGTGGATATGGACGGCAACTCCGTGGTTCCACCGCAAAGCTCGCTCGTTCGACCAATCATTGGAATTGTGAAGCAATTCTGTGCTCTCTTAGGGAAATTCTTGGGCGATATGAGCGAGGCGTCCGCTGGAGTCGACCCCGACGCTGCGATTGAATCAGCTTTCGTATTTAGTCTGGTTTGGTCTTTTGGCGCGACTATCGTCGACGTCGCAGGTAATACCGACAGACTTCGTTTTGACGCCTTTGTGCGACGTCTCGCCGACAGAGAAGAAATCCTGCCTTCTTCGGAGACAAGTCTGTACGAATTCGGCTACGACATTGGCAGAAATGCCTGGTTTAATTGGAATTCTTTGACAACCCCACTTAATGTCGAGCCAGAGACGTCTTTCGCTTCCATCTTGGTATCCACAGCTCACACAGTCAGAACAAAATGGCTCATAGACGCGATGTACTCTTGCGGAGCTCATTCCCTGCTGACGGGAGATAGCGGAACGAGCAAAACCGTCGTCATAAAGAGTTACATGCAAGAGCTGTCTTCACGAGGCTCGACATCTACGCTGACGATGAATTTCAGTTCTCGAACTACAGCGAATGACGTACATCGATCCATAATGGATGTCGTTGAAAAGCGTACGAAGAATACCATTGGCCCACCCTCAGGGAAACGACTCCTGTGCTTCATGGATGACTTGAACATGCCTTCTGAGGACAAATACGGCACGCAGCAACCTATCGCACTACTCAAACTCATGATTGGCAGAGAGGGTACTTTCGAGTGCGATAGAGACGTAACGTGGTTGCACATGAAAGACATTCAGTACATTGCAGCCATGGGACATCCTTCCGGGTCCCGCGGCCACGTAGACCCTCGATTCATTTCGATGTTCCACGTGTTTGAAATGCAGACACCGGACGAGGCGAACCTCAAGGTGATTTATGGTTCAATCATGGAAAGCACGACGCAAAATTTCAATATTTCTTTACCCACGCGTCGGGTGATTGTGGACAACACGCTCGATTTATTCAGGAGCGTCACTTCATCACTCTTGCCGACGCCAAGCCGCTTCCATTACGTCTTCAATTTGCGAGACTTGAGTCGATTATTTGAAGGAATTTCGAAAGCAGATCCCAAAATGATCGTCAATGCGCCGAGTGCAATGCGTCTTTGGCGAAACGAATCTCTTCGGGTGTTTCACGACAGACTCATCTCAGATGATGATAGGCGTTTCGTCACTTCACGAGTGGATTCTCTCATCAGAGCTACTTTCACCGATGCGCGTGAAGCACAGTGTGTTGATGATATCCTCGTGAATCCCGTCATATATGCGGACCATTCGAACTGCGCGCTGACGGAGACGGAGAGCGCGACATCTCATGATGGACAAGCGTATCGCGACGTCGGCGATTACTCTCAACTGAAGCCATGGTTTGAACGTGCGATTGAAGAATACAACGCAAGTCTCCCGGCTGGCTCCACACCGATGCACGTCATTCTGTTTGATCATGCTTTGGAGCACCTCAATCGGATTCATAGAGTTCTGCAAATGGAGAACGGCCACGTCATGTTGGTTGGCGGCGGCGGAAGCGGTAAACGCACTTTGGCTCGGCTCGCGGCGCAGGTGGCAGGATGCTCCGTTTTCGAAGTAACATTGACGCGCGGTTACAACGATGTTTCTTTCCGAGATGATTTGAAAAAGCTTTATCACATGCTTGGCATTCAAAACAAGCCTACAGTCTTCCTGTTTACAGAAAATCACATCGTCGAGGAAGGTTTTCTGGAATTGATCAACAATATGCTCACGACCGGCACTGTGCCTGCCCTTTTCGCTGATGACGAGAAAGATACAATCATCAGTGTGATTCGTGAAGACTTACTCTCGAGCAATATACCGGTGACGCGTGACGAAGGCTGGCAGTTTTTCATGTCGAGATGCAGAAGAAATTTACACATCGTCCTCGCAATGTCACCTGTTGGCGACGAACTACGAAATCGCTGCAGGAGTTTTCCAGGCTTAGTGAACAACACCGTCATCGACTGGTTTACTGAATGGCCAAAAGAGGCGTTGTTTGAAGTCAGCAGGTCTCTACTTTCGCGTGTAGACTTGCCGACAGAGTTTAGAGAAAAAATAATCTTGCACACCGTCTTCACCCACGAAGCGGCAGTAGCCGTCAACGCAGAGTTCAAGGCTCAGCTCAAACGACACAACTATGTCACGCCGAAGCATTTCATAGATTTTTTACGCAACTATGAGGACATGTTGGTTACCGAGAGATCTACGATCGATGGATCAATCTCACGTCTCAGTGGAGGTTTGGATAAGCTCATCCAGGCGAGCACAGAAGTGGACGCAATGCGCGCAAAGCTCAACGAGGCTCAGCAGGTGGTGACACAGCAGACGAAAGAATGCGATGAACTGTTGGAACGGATAACCTCACGAACTGTCGAAGTAGAATCCAAAGCGCAGAACGCAGAGGACAAAGAGAATGAGCTGACGATTGATTCTGAGCGGATAGCAAAAGAGAAAATTGAAGCCGAGGCGGATTTGGAAGCAGCCATACCCGCGCTCGAGGAAGCGGCACTTGCACTCAACAATCTTAAGAAGGATGAAATCACAGAAATCAGATCTTTTGCGAAACCAAACATTGTCGTTCAGCGAGTTTGTGAGTGCGTCATGATTCTGAAAGGTTTGCCGAACGTGTCGTGGAATGGGGCAAAGGCGATGATGGCCGATACCAACTTTTTGAGGTCCTTGGTTGAATTTGAAAAGGACGGCATCAAGGAAAAGCAGATGAAAGCCATACGAGAGTACACGAAAGATCCTAAATTCAAACCAGAAGAGGTCATGAAGATATCCACAGCCGGTGCGGGGTTGCTGAAGTGGGTCTTTGCGATGATCAATTACAACAAAGTGGCTCGAATGGTTAACCCAAAACGCCTCGCCGTAGAGAAAGCTGAGAAGACGCTGAAAGTAAAAGGCATCGAGCTGATCGAAACAAAGGCTGAGCTCAAGAGTTTGAAGGAGGAATTGGCGCAGCTGAGCTCTCAATTCGAAGAGAAGAGTGCGAGACAACGAGAATTGAAGGAGAGCGCTGAGCTCATGGCGAAGCGCTTGAGCGCAGCGGAACGACTCATCGTTGGCTTGTCGAGCGAGAAAGAAAGATGGACGAGAGAAACAAAGGAGTTGCAAATTCGAAAAGAAAGACTCGTTTGTGACTGCCTGTTGACCTGCGCGTTTTTATCGTATGCCGGTCCATTGACGTTTGAATTCAGAAAACACTTCATACATGACATGCTCGAGGCAAACTTGCTCCAGCTTCAACTTCCTCTGAGCCAGCCTTTTACGCTGCAAGGCTTGCTGACTACTGATAACGAAATGAATTCGTGGCGAGCAGAGGGCTTACCCAGCGACGAGCTCAGCGTACAAAATGGAATCCTAACCACGCGCGCCGAGCGATTCCCGCTTTGTATTGACCCTCAAATGCAAGCATCCAAATGGATCAAGGCGAGGGAAGGCGCTTCGCTCGAGGGTAAAGTGCGTCGTCAGAGCGATCCCGACTTATTAAAGCAGCTTGAGCTCGCGATAGAATACGGGCTACCGTTTTTGATTGAGAATGTCGGCGAATACATAGACCCAGTTTTGGATCCCGTGCTCAAAAAGAGCTTCCATTTCGCCCAGAATGGTGCAAAGATGATCAAGCTTGGCGATTCAGAGATCGAGTGGGACGATAATTTCCGCTTGTATTTAACAACCAAGCTACCCAATCCTCACTACGACTCGGATGCGACGGGAAAGCTCAGCATTATCAATTATTCAGTGACGCAAGTCGGGTTGCAGGAGCAGCTTTTGAATGTCACCGTCAAGCAAGAACGTCCAGACTTAGAAGATGAGAGAGAACGTCTCGTGAAAGAAATGGTTCAAAACAGAGACTTACTCGGAAAGCTCGAAGACACTTTACTCCAGGAATTATCCGAAGCGCAAGGAGAAATACTGGACAATTTGGAACTGATTGAAACGCTGGAAAATACAAAGGCCAAATCAATCGAGATTTCAGAAAAGCTCGTCCTTGCGACAGCATCGGCCAAGGAGCTCAACGACGCGCAGCTACGCTATCTTCCAGTGGCGAAGCGTGGAGCGATTTTATTTTTCGTCATCACATCTCTCTCAAACATGAACTCGATGTATGAATATTCGTTAGCGAGCTTCTTGGATGTGTTTTGCAAAACGTTGGAATCCACACCGCCGGCGAGTGAGCTCGAAACACGACTGGCTGATCTCGTCGATCGATTGACGTACGATGTCTACAAGTTTGCGTGTCTCGGTATGTTTAAGCGCGACAAGTTGGCCCTATCTTTTGCCATGGCGACGCACATTGAGCAAGGCGAAAAACGGCTGAATTCAAGCCTGTTGAATTTCTTCTTGAAAGGATGCGTGAGTTTAGACAACGCTGCGGCGGATGATAAGAAGTCAACGTCGATGTCGCCATCGTGGTGGTCTAGCCGCGGTTGGCAAGACTTGACGCACCTCGATAGAAGTGCTCAGAGTGAGCAAGCTGCGTTCGGAGCTTTCCGCGACATCCGCGAACGAGTGGTGGCAAACGACGATGATTGGCGAGAATGGTACGAAAGCGAAACACCAGAGATTGGCGATTTACCAGGAAGTTATCCTTTAACTCGGTTCGATCGCTTGTGTTTGCTCAGGTGTGCGAGACTGGATCGAGTCACCATGGCGGTTTCTCACTATGTGAGCGACACGATGGACGACAGATTCGTCGCCCCGCCGATTTCTGATTATGAAGCCGTATACAGTCTTTCTTCCGCACGAACGCCCGTCGTGTTCATCTTATCGCCAGGAGCCGATCCGGCGTTTGACATTTTCTCCCTTGGAGAGAACAAAGGATTCAAGCCCGGCGTGAAACTCAAGTTTATGGCTCTCGGACAAGGAATGGGCCCGAAAGCAGAGGAGCTCGTCGAGACGTGCGCATCTCGAGGATTATGGCTGATGCTGCAAAACTGCCACTTGCTACCGAAATGGCTTCCGACGCTGGAAAAGATCGTGGACGGCTTGGTAGCGCCTCACAAAGATTTTAGGCTTTGGCTCACCACCGATCCAATCAAGAATTTCCCCATTGGCATTTTACAACGAAGTCTCAAGGTTGTCACCGAACCGCCGGATGGATTGAAGATGAACATGAAGGCTTCGTACGCCCGCCTCGCGGCGGAAGTGTTCGACGACGCGCGCAGTCATCAATTCGGTACGCTCGCGTACGTGTTGGCTTTCTTTCACGCCGTTGTTCAAGAACGACGAAAGTATGGGAAACTCGGATGGAACGTCGCGTACGATTTCAACGAAACAGACTTTAGAATTTCATTCAGCTTGCTGAAGAGTTACTGCGACGGAGCTCAAGTTGACGTCGAGCGCGGAATCGACGACACGCTGTGGATGGCGCTCAAGTACCTCATCGGTGAAGCCATGTACGGGGGGCGCGTCAGCGATGATTACGATAGACGAATCCTGCGTGTTTATCTCGAAGAGTACTTTGGTGACTTTTTGTTTGATAGCTTTGAAAAGTTTTCCTTTCATCGCGGCGGCGGCTCGTCCGGATACGAATTGCCAGAGAAACCTTTGTCGATGCAAGACCACCTGGCGACGATTGATAATTTTCCCGCTACGCAAACGCCAGAGGTTTTGGGATTACACTCGAGTGCCGACGTCGCGCACTCCACGCTCGCCGCCAAGGCGTTGTGGTCGCAAGCGTTGTCGATCCAAGCTCAGAGCAGCGAACGCGCGACACCGACGGGGGATTCAGACGCGAGCGATGGTCACGAAAATCTTCTTCTTTCCATGGCTGATGACATTCTCAAAGTCGTCTTGAACAAAGAATTCGAGTTTGACATGACGCGCGTCAAACATCTCTGCGCCGACGGGCAAGGCGAAACGCCCGGGCCGACTTCGCCCACGACTGTGGTTTTGTATCAAGAACTCGAGCGACACAACGCTCTCAAGGATACGCTCGAGCGATCGCTCAGAGAACTCATCAAAGCTCTGACGGGAGAGATTGGAATGTCTCCAGACCTCGAAGCGATGACTGACGCCCTCTCGCGCGGTCGTCTTCCCCGAGCATGGAAATCAGCCGCGCCGCCGACTGAGAAGGATTTACAATCATGGATGTCATGGTACAAGAAGAGAGAGAAACAGTTCAAGGATTGGGTCGAAACCGGTGAACCCAAAGTCATCTGGCTCAGCGGTTTACACTGTCCCGAGACCTACATCGCGGCGCTCATCCAGCGCGCCTGTCGCAAAATGGGTTGGCCGCTCGACGCCAGCGCCGCGTACACAGAGGTGACCGACCACGCCGACGCCGACGAAATCCAATCGCATCCCGAAATCGGCTGCTACATCTCCGGTCTCTTCCTCGAAGGCGCCGTCTGGGACCGCGTGAATCGCTGTCTCGCCCAACCATCCGAAGACGAAAAATCTTCCTCGACCGAGCTTCCAATCTTACGCTTATCGCCCGCGTTGCGTTCGGCGTCCGATTCGTCCTCCTCCTCCTCCGTCTTCAAAGCGCCCGTGTATTTCACCCAGAGCCGTCGCGACGCCATGGGTCGAGGTCTCGTTTTCGAGGCTGATTTAGCATCGCACCACCACTCCAGCGTGTGGACCCTTCGAGGCGTCGCGCTCTGTTTAAACATTGACTAAACCGTGTAATGCGACCGACGCGTAAGTAACGCGCGCCCACCCAGAGCCAAACCGTTGGACTGGATTGATGATTGATTGATTGATGATTGATTGCAACGCGCCTCACACTCCACCGCGACCGACCGACCGATCGACATGGAGCGCGCGAACAGACGCGTGCGAGGGATCGCGAA